>TARA_R110002074_G_scaffold87626_3_pt1 | contig 23771 bp, 27 predicted proteins | sample TARA_R110002074 | Tara Oceans TARA_R110002074 (sample SAMEA4397215) | marine metagenome | biome: Polar Biome; feature: [MIX] marine epipelagic wind mixed layer (ENVO:01000061); material: water (ENVO:00002006), including particulate matter (ENVO:01000060) such as... | depth 10-100 m | reverse complement strand
GTCATTTACTATGCCTTTTATTTTCCATGGTGTAAAACATACACTGCCTATACTAATATGATCTGCGCCAGCATCAATGTACCTATTAGCACTAGCATTATCTGTTACTCCGCCGCCTGCAATAACCGTAACATGAGGGTGTGTACTTTTTATATACTCAAGTATTCTCATTGTGTGTTTAACAATAATTTTACCACTAAGTCCACCTTTTGCTGTTGGTACTGTATTACTTGCATGTATTTGAGTATAGCCTAGTTTAACTATTTTGTCAAGCTGTTTATTTGTTATAGTTGGTGGTACTTTTACGATACACCAGAAGCGTTGATCTTTTGCAAATGCTTTAGTTAAGTCTGGATGTTCATCTACGTTTGGACAACTTATGTTAAGTTCTACATTCTGATGCTTGGGCACTATCTCATATAGTATACGCCAGTCATTTGGTTCTAAACTAGCAATACTCATTACATTATGCGGTGCAGTATTGTCCAACCCCTTAAATATTCCTGGGTTACGCAAACCTAGTTTGTTGCGCCATCCTGTTCTAGTATACCTAAGTGTTTTTATAATTTGTTTTACTAGTCCAGGACGTGGCTTCACCGTAAATGTTCCAGTAACACTGACTATTGGTTTGCCACTTAGAAAGTTAGTATACTGTAAATAATTGCCAAATGGTGCTGATATAAAATACATTAACCTACAAATGCCCTTTCTTGTACAAATGTACCTGCTGTACGTTTATTGCCTTCGTTAAATCCTAGCTTGTTAAAGTGGTCTCTCAAGTCGTCATTAAAACCAATACTTCCGCATAACATAATACGTTGTATACTTGGATCGTCAATTTTAACTGTGCCGTTCTCCATAAACTTTTGAATACGACCTTCAAGTAGTGCTGGCTCTTGTGTCACTGTGCTAATATATTCAATTGGCATTTCATTCAAGAAGTCTCTATAGCAGTCTTGTTCTGCATGTAATCTAGTAGTCCATGTAACTGTAATGTTTTCAAACAAGTCATATGTTTCTGGTTCACGTAGTAAACTAATAAACGGTGCAATGCCTGTGCCACTAGCCATTAGTACTAAGTGTCCGCCAAGCTCTAAGTTAGCAAGTATAAGTGTACCTGTAGGTTTAGTGTTTACTTCAAGGTCATCGCCTACTTTTATATGCTGTAGCTTACTAGTCAGCGGTCCGTCTGGTACTTTGATACTATAAAATTCAATCCAATCATCATACGGACCACTACTTATGCTGTAAGCTCGTTTAGGAGTGTCAGGAAGGCTAACCATAACAAACTCTCCTGCAGCAAACCTAAACGAGCGAGGACGTTCTACACGTATCCTAAACAGCGTATCTGTGTAATGTTGTACTTCGATTACCTTCATTTTAGTTCCTCGATATGGACAGGCTTAAAGTCTGTCTGCTCTACACATACGCACTTGTAAGGCCCTTCCGGAGAAGGATTACTGTGTATATGTCCGTGTACGTTTAGAATTGGATCTTGACCAAACCTATGTGTCTCAGCAAGTGTGCTTGCATGTTGCGGAGTGTGTGATAGTAGCAAACCCATGTCACTCATATCTTTCCACAATGCAATACTTTTAAAGTACGGAGCAAGAAACTTAGGATTATCATGGTTGCCTAGTATCAAGTGTTTTTTGCCATTTAACTTTTCAAAGTTTTCACTTAACCATTTGTCTTTTTCTTCGCCAAATAACACATCGCCTAAGTGATAAACTGTGTCATTTGGTTTGATTACTTCATTCCAGTTATCAAACATAGCTTCGTTCATTTGGTCTACACTATCAAACACTCTAGGAGGCTTGCCAGCATAGTCTTTGAATGTAAGAATGGCTGCATGGTTGAAATGCGTATCGCTTATGATCCAAGTATTTTTCATGTTAACCTCTATGTATGCTTACTTGTATTGTATAGCAGAAACTTATAATGTCGTCAACCCCAATGTTCCTTTACCCATGTATCGTTTGCATTTGCTGGATTAGGTTCACCGTGAAAAACTGCAACACTTGTTTCTGGTAGTACCGTTGGTGGTGCGTCTATTGTAAAATTTCTACCGCCATCCATTAATTTTAAATCGCGCCTATCACGCATTTCCCATTTGTAGCTTTGTATCCATTCGTCCGGCCAATACGTAAAGCTTTTAATGTGCCTAAACATCCAATCCTGATCACCTCTGTTTTGTTGCATATGAAACGGAGGATTCTGTTTGAACTGTTGCCATAACGTATCAAACATACCTGTCTCTAATCTAAACACGCTACTATTAATACGGTCAAAGTTTGGACGCTGTGATCTGTTAAAGTCTCTTATAATACAAAACTGCCCTCGCTTATAATCAAAAAGGTTATCTATATTTTCAAAAACAATAACATCTAAATCAAAATATAATATCGTACCTTTTAGTGGTAGTTCTGATGCAAAAAAATAAGGTTTAAACCACCATCCTGGTGTATCTGTTGGAGGCAGTGGCTCAACTCGTATTTCTGGATCTATGTGTTTACGTGACTCTGTAAAACATACAAATTCAAACTCTACAGTAAGATTTCGTTTAACCATTCTGTAGAGTTTGTTTACATATTCGCTTGAGTATTTATTGCCGTGTTTTAAACAAACAACGTAGTTCATTACTTGAACATCATTTTTTGTGTTTGGAATGGTGTATAGATAGCACTGTTAGCACCGTGTTCACTACACTCTACGCTTTCGCACCAGCAACGTCCATCTGTTGTTTGACGTATTAGTTCATCTGCAAATTTCCAAGCGTGGTATGCAAACATTTCTGCACCAACACCATCTAACACTACAACTTCTGCAAGTCCCATATTTTCAAGTTCTGCAAATTTATATAAGAATGGATCTTCTCTGTCAATAACAGTCTTATGATCAAAGTTATCTTCTAGCCAAGCCTTGAGTGGCTTTAGTCCGCCAAAGTCTACTGCCCAGTTTTTATTATCAAGATCACTACATCCAAATGTAAATTTAAATCCTAAACTATATCCGTGTAGTAGATGACAATGCGAATGATCCGCATTAGGTTGACGGAATACTGCACTTAGTCCAATGTTGTGTCCGTATGTTTTAGTACTATAAAAAGCCATTTAATTCTCCATGTTAAGCGGCGGAGTGTTTATAGAGGGTCGACGCATTAAGTCCTCAATATTAATATACTTATTATACTATAAAAGTTACTGGTTGTCAATTGGTTTAGCAACGAGTAATATGTTTTCATATCTTTCTATTTTGGGTACTTGGAATATCCAATGATGACATTCAAACTCGCCTACCATTGTTACTCTATAGTTGCCGCCCAAAGTCATGTCTTTAGGTCGTTGCATAGTCCACTTATTGGTAACTGGCTCTCCTGAGCGAGTATTATGTACATATTGTTTTGTAAATAGATTAAGTAGATATTCTTCATGTCCGCCATCTCTATATGCTACTCCAAAAACTTCTGTGCTGTTACAATCAAAAGGTTTTGTACCAAGCATTGAAAACATAATATCGTCACCGTCAATAGGGTTGTTTACAATCTCAATTATAATATCTTGGTATACACTTGCGTTCTTAAAACTTACATATGTTACGCCAAATATAATGAGTATAGCTAAACTAAGCCCGCTCATTATATTCATACTGATTAGGCCCATGTATTTCATTTATTTTCCTCTATTTCTTTTCGTAAGTCTTGTTGTACATCTCTAAGTTCGGTTTTAACTTCTATGAGCGATTGTACAGCAATGCTGTAACTTCGTATAACAAAACGGACAGTATATATTGTCCAAAACCACCAGGTTACGGCAGTGAAGGCAAACAGAATCATTCCAATATTAAATAATGTTTGAAATGTTAATGTTCCCCATGATAGTAATAAAGCACTTATAATCAAAAAAAACGTTGGGGCAATTTTTGCAAATATATCCCAACGTGCTACTTGATGTTCAATGTGCTTAGATGTTTCTAAGTCTTCTTTATTCAAATTATTATTCCCGATTACTTGTACATTATATTTATTACAAGCATTTAAGAATAATAGTGTCGTTATTGAGCCTGCCGTTAAGCTTGATATCTGTTGTCTTAATATCTTCCATAAACTTACGGAGTTGTACCTTGCCAGCTTTCTTAAACTCTTTAAGAGTCTCGCCGGGCTTACGTAATGTTTTCTGTACACTTCCTTTTTCATTGTAGTGCAGAAGTGTTGTGCCTTTAACTTGAATAGTTGCATGTGTGTCTGCTACATACTTACCAAGTTTGCGTGTCTTAATATTATACACCCATACTTCGCTTGAATCAAGTATGTCAACTGGATTAACACTTGTTAGTTGCAACTTAGGATCCTGTGTAAGATACTTCAGCTTTGCAATCAACTTTTCTTTAGACGGTGCTTTCTTAGTACGTGGCTTTCGTGTTGCTTTACTAGCATCAATAACCAAGTCACATGCACCCATTAATTGTTCAAATGCTGTTAAGTATGCTTTTGCATGTTTAGTTTCCAAATGCTCATATGCTTCACGTAGTTGCAATTCTTGATCTTGTTCTTCTGGATCTTTAATCTTTTTAATCTGTGCAGGCGTAGGAAGCTTTTGTATTAGCATTGCTTCCTCATACTCGCCTTGATAGAATCCTTTAATCTTACGTGCATGAGCTTGTGTTACTTTCTTATTTGCAAAGTGGTTAGCAAAGTCAAACCCTTTTGGATCAAAAGATTTTTTATTTGTAATAAAACCATCTAACCATTCTTCAATATCATCACATGCAGAGTGTGCTTGATCACGAATACGTTCTTGTATACTTGGCACATATAAATTCTTTTTAGATTTTTCATCTGCTTTCTTTTCGTCAGCAATCTTAGCACCTTCTTCAGCAAGATCTAGGATGTGCTTAGTTAGCTTACCTTTGTAACCTTCAATTACTTTTTCTGGATGATTCTCTTCCATGTATGCAGCTAATGCCCAGTGACTTCCACTGCCTGTTTTCCAGTCAGGAAGTTTATTAATAGCACTTACAACTTCTTTGCTGTGATGCTTTTTAATGTAACTCTTAACGCAATTACCCCACTGCTTTGGATCAATTTCGTAATGGATATAATATTGTGCTTTAGCCCAATCCATATTAGCAATTAATGCCCACTGATTGCTACGTCTTGCTGCTCTTGGCTTCTTCTTTGCAATTTTTATACCAGGTGCTACTTTTGCCATATTCTTATCTCCTTGTTACGTTGTTTAAACATTTGTAACACAATATGTAATAGCTGTCAACTAAAAATAACCTAACGTTTTCAATTGGTTAGTAATTAATTTACTATATTCTATATGTGCATCTAGTTTTAAATGCCAACATTCAGTTTTTTTAAACCCTTGATTTAGTCCCCAGCTTACAAAACAGTCTGGTTCGCTTAATGGTTTGTGATATTTATTAATATCCAATGCTTCAACAACATGACGGTTATTAAATGTAGGTTTTAGTTCAACACATGTATTAAACATAAAGTAGTTGACCTTGTGTTTCTTAAACGCTTGCTGTAGTCCATATGCATATGTTGCCCAGTAGTCGTTATCTTTTGTTTCTTCAAACAGTAACGGAGTTAAACTATGTATTCTTTTAAAATCTTTTGATGTAGCAATTTCGGGTTCTTGTCCTAAACTAATTGGAAAGTATTTTTTGTCACCTTTAGTCATTGTGCTGTGAAAGTGTTCACTATCTTGGGGATACCTAAGTTCCATTCTAAATGGACTAGTCCAGCCGACTAGTACTACATAGTCTTCATTCCGTTTCTTTATTCTAGTTAACCAATCTAGCCCAGTTCTAAAAATACATTCGTTACTGCCGCCCGGTAGTGCATAATTTTCGTATTTAAAATTATTTTGTTTTGCTATCAATCCAGCATAATTATTATGATAGTTAAACAAGCTAGAAGACTGCTTGCCGTCTAACATAGTTCCGTATGTGTGACTACAGCCAAATGCAACTAGTGTGGTCACTTTAGTTTTCCTTCAAGTAGAGATGTAAGGTACTTTTGTCCTTCAGATGAATCAAATTTAAATCCCATTTTCTTTAAACTTTTAAAAACATTTGCTCTGCCATTATCAACCCCAATATATCTTTTACGATTTATATTTTTAATAAAATAGCGAGTGCTTTCGGTAGCTATTATCTCTTGGTCTAGGTTATACATTACATATGGTATATCTAAGCTAGTAAACATTTCTTGTAAACTATAGGCCATTGTAGCCCATCGATTCATTACTAGGTTTGCATCGCATAGTATTGACTCAAATGCGTTTACTCTGTTAAAGTCTGTATTACTAGTCATACCTGGAAATGCAAAATAATTTAAATCTTCAAACCCAACTACTGGCTGTTGCTGGAAAATTTGTCTTAGTTCCAAACTATACACATTGCTCCATGCAATTACCGCTGTAAACGGAGTATTAGCTCTAACAGCATACTTAGTTGCTATTCTAAAAACACTTTGTGGGCAGTTTTCATTAGTAGTGCAATCTTCAAATTCGTAGTTTAAATTTTGTGATAAAAAATATGCAGCTTTTTTGCCTCCAGTATGTGGCTTGCTACCAAATGCAACTATTTTCACATGTGTTCCTCCATCCATGGAATATAATTAAGTATATCAACTTTACGAAACTTATCACTTGCTCGTGTGTTGTTTATAAACCTTTTCCAATCTCCATCGTTTGGTTCTTCATCTAACTGATTTTTTAATCCTAGTATTGCATCAATAGCCCATTGTTCCCAATCAGGAATACCTAAGTTCTGAAACTTGCTATGTTGCTCTTCTAACATTTTATGCATCAGTACTTTACGATCCTCAGGCAAGTTTCTTATGTGTTGATGCCTTGGATATTCAACTATGTTAAAATGTGGCAAACAGTTTTGATATCCGTGATTGCCCCAATCCCATTCATAGTGCCAAGTATCATAGTTTTCCTTACACCAGTCTAGTATATTTGGTAAGTCGTGCAAGTTCATTACGCTTAGTGTAACATGAGTGTGTACAACTACACCTGTACGTGTTTTACTAAACACCTTTAGCTTTTCAATATTACGTTTAATAAGTTTCCATTTACTTGGATATCTTACATAGTAAGCTAAGTCGTCGATCGCATCAATACTTAAACTTAAAACAATGCCTTTAAACTTGTCCCAAATTTCTAATAGATTATCTGGAATAGTAGTGCCATTAGTATTATAATGTAATTCAATATTACTTGCCCAGCCCATTTCGATAATGTGCTCTAACCAAACATAATGTTCTTTAACTACTAGAGGCTCTCCTCCAATAAAATTAATAATTTTTACATTGGGTAATACTTCGTCAAAGAAGTTTTCTTCAAATGCTTTTACAAACCACGGATCAACACTGCTAATTTTGCCAATCTTATATGCAGTTTCGTCCCAATCTGTATGCGGAACTGTTGGACCTTCTTCTATCCATCTGTGACTCGCCCACGGATTACAGCTACGACATTTTAAGTTACATATGTTACCTAAGCTAATATCTAAGTAAGTGATTGCTTTTGGATTTAACCAGCCGCCATCGCTTACATTTTCTAGAGATTGATTAATGTGTTCTTCGTATATTTCATTTGACGTTTGTCTAAAACTACGTATGCCATCTTTTTCTAACTTAAAGCATTCTGCACATCCTTTGGGTTGCTTACCTTTTAGCAACTCGTCTCTTATTTTCATAATCTCAGGATCGTTAATAAACTCGCTAATGTTTTGTGCTGCATTTACTTTGTCGTTGTATTCTGGAGTGTCTTGAAAATTAATACCAGGCATAAACCTTCTAGTCTCTTGCCTACTAAAACAACATGGTCTACTCCTTCCATGAGGATGGGTACTGTAGCTTTGCATAGCATGATAACAAAATGTATCGCTATTGGATAAGTTCGACATGTTTTGGGCTCGCTTTAGTAATGTTAAAATCTGCTGCACAATGACAGTGGGTCTTTGGACAGATAATTGCTTCTGCTAGTTTTATATCAAATTTACCTTCTACAATATTTCCTACTATTGGTCCGACTCCGCAACTAGCTTGTTGGATACGTCCGTTTGGATGTATATGTAAACTTTCGTGTATATTACAAGTCCATCCTTTAAAAAAATTCTTGCCTTCTGTAATAATTAAGTTTGTATCAATTGGTTCTATAGTGTCATCTTCAAAGTGTGTCTTTGCCCATGCATAGTTAGGTTCTTTGTGTATAGGTACTACTTGCTGCCTAGCACTACTATTAGTTTTAAAGAAGTCCATTTGCCATTCTTGTTCATAGAAATACGGACTAGTACTAGGACGCAGTTCATCATACACTGGCGCATATTCTATCATATAATTATCACAAGTATCTTTAATTTTGTCACCAAAGTCAATGCACTGCTGAAAATGTTCGTGGTGCATCATAATTCTACTGCACAAATAATTCTTTTTGTCCTGCAGAAAATTGTAAGACTTTATATACTTGTCTTCTTTTGTCCATTCAGCATGATAACTTGCTACTACATCCTCAAACAAGTGATGATGTTCTTCCCACCACGATACCGGCCTACTAAGATTTGTATTAATGCCTACACAGCTACCTGGCCATTCTGCAATTTCTCTAAACTTTTCGACTACAGGAATAATGCCTTTCCAAAATGTAGGCTCGCCACCACTAAGAAATAGCTTAAAATATTTGTAGCCATTGTCTTTGTAGTGTAGCATAATCTTTTCTAGTGTATGCACAATTAAATCAATGTCGTGTTCGTTCTTGTTTCTTCCTGCCCAGTTCCATTCACTACAATAAGTACAACGAAAGTTGCACCAGTCATTTACTTGCCAGCAAATACTAATCCATTTATCCTTAGCAGGAACTATTGCTTTTATATTTTGCATGTAACTTCCAATACGTAATTCAAGAACGGAAATATATCTTTAAACTGGTGCTTGCGGTACCGGTCGTTTATTGAAATAAATTGTTTCATCCTAGTGATGTTCTCTACAGAATATTTATTAGTATTTTCTGTGTAGCCTATTATTCTTTGAATAGGATCTTTGTGCTGTTGTGTTCTTATAGAACGCAAGTCGTTTACAATTTGATACCTAATATCATCTGGCCATACGCAACTATGTATTTGATCCGGGTGTTCTAAAAATATAGGTACAAAGTCTATTCGTCTTGTTTGTATGCTTTCTAACCATTGTATTAATGGTGCTACATCAAATACATTCCACGCTTGGTACACAAAATAAATTTTAAGTTGTACTTTTTCAGGCAACTTTTGTGCTAGTGCAAAATTACGTTCTAGTACATCCCAGTCTGTAGGATAGCGTATATAGGTATTATGCATAGAGTATCCGTCAATGCTCATCTGTATTTCGCTACTATCAAAAAACTCAAGCTTATCGTAAAACCCTTCTGGCCATGTTGTCATATTTGTTGTCCACGCTACATGACACTTGCGATTACCAGCCTCAACGAGCTTGTCTAACACGTACTTGTTGGCTTCTATAAGGGTTGGCTCGCCTCCAGTCATGTACAGGCGCTCTAAGGTAGGTGCTACGCTGTCTACGAAGTCTTTAAATTCTTGTGTTTCGTACCATGCCCAGTCGTGTTGTTCTACACTTTTTATTTCGTGCTGCCATTGATCGTTAAGCCAATCAGGAACAGTTTCTTTACTAAGGATTTTTTTACGTTCTTTGTAAATTTGATCGCTGCTTACACTCCAACAGCTATTGCATTTTAAGTTACACTTGTTACCTAATCTGAGCTCCAGGTGAGTAGGGTTGCTATGCAAAATGGGTGTTCGATATGTTTTGTTTGCCCATTGCCTACTACTTTCTAAACCTTTCGCTTCGTGATCATAACAGCGTCCACACTCCTTTACAGGTTTTCCTGATAGAAGTTTTGTACGCACATCTGTCATGTAATCGCCATTCCAGATATTTCCCCATTTAGTTTTACCAAGTATTGCATCTTTACCATCGACTTGCACATAGTCTTCGCCGTACACATGACAGCACAATTTACATCTGCCGTCAGTATTTGTGTGTACATTTATAAAAGGATACACGCAATATGTATCAGGCATTCCACGATCCTTTTCCTTGCCACTTGTGTTTAAAACTAAAGTCTGTATCTCTAAAGTCATAAAATTCCATTTGCTGATCTTTAAAAACTTTACTGTCAAACGCATTATGAGGATCCTTAGACTTTTTGTCTTCGTCACCTTTCCATGCTAGTTTACGTGCTCTAATAACTGCATTGCCGTTATCCCTAGTAAAGTCCATGATAGCCCATACTGGGGACCAAGGATCAACACTCATCTTTTCAACACCATTTTCTATCCAGTACTTGTCGTCCCAAGTATCGTATCTGTCTTGTTGGTAATCCCACCAAAAGTCAGCAGTCCAGTTACCATCGTCATCTATTTCAAAATCATAGTTTGCATCCAACGGCGCTGCATTTCTAGCACCCCATTCTTCGTATTCCCATTCTTTATTAAATTTAAGATTAAGTTTGTAGCCGCCTCTTGTACGCCACAATATTCTTAAGAACGGCCAAATTTCATTTACAAGACTATCTGCAAATGCACCTAAGTTAGGTTTTATAATATCGTAGTCGACATTTTCAAAATCATATTCAAGTGTGTTAAGTCTGCTTGGATTGTTAAATTCAATCTTATAATGTTTTGCTCTTAGATTATGTCTAGTAGGTAAACTACAAATTTTATCTGTCTGCAAAAAATCAGTAAAGATACTAAAACATTTCATTTTAATTAGTTTATGTACAATACTCTGCTTTAGGTCTCTTGTGATCCAATGATCATAATAGTAAAAAGGTAGTAGATCAAACTTCTCAAAGTTTTGTCCAACAATAGTATCAACACCAACACTAAATCCTGTTCCTTGACTTACTGCAATTAATCCTTGATTACGTATTCTCCATAAAAAGGTAAATGTTTCCTCTAGTTCAAACGGACCTTCGTTTGGAAAGCCAACAATCCAGTTAGTCATAGCATCAACACCAGCAGCATGTCCGTCTCTGAAGTTTGCTTCCATTTCTTCTATTTTAACTTTTTTATCCATAGCGTCAAGTACCTTCTGGCTACCTGATTCGATGCCGTAGTTGAGTACTTCGCATCCGCCTGCTTTCAAATCTTTAAAAAATTCTGCATCCATTCTGCCATCACAACGACTATACCCAGTCCAGTGAATGTCTAATCCTTTTTCAGCTACTCCTTTAACAAAACCTCTTAGTTCGTTAAGATTGCCATTTACTAAGCTATCAATAAACCAAAATACATTTGTACCATGCTCGTAGTACATGTGTTCAATTTCATTTAGCGTACTAGATGCATTACGCTGTCTGTATTTCCAAAAGTGTGTTTCTTCACAGAATGTACACTTAGCAATACATCCTCTTGATATTTCGCATAACGCTCCGTTTGGAAATTTGTATTTGCTAAAGTCAAAATCACTATAATCAGGCAACGGAAGTGTACTTAAATTAAAACGTTGATTTTCTGGTTGCCTAATAATTTTACTTACAGCATCCTCATCATATTCAACACTAACTTTGTCTTCGAGTGTTTTGAGCATTGACAGTAACGGTTGTTCACCCTCACCATTTACTACATAATCGTAAATAGTTTCGCCTTTATAATAACTAGCATGTGTAGCTGGGCCGCCAACGATAATCTTGACACCTGGCATACGCTTTTTTATTTCAGTTGCCATCCATTTGCAAGGTTCTTCGTTACAGTAATATAAGCTAAATCCTACAACGTCTGGTTTAAACTTTATCATTTCTTCTATGTACTCTAGCATGATAGGTTTTAGAAATGTGTGGATATCTTTATAGTATCCTTCTTTTAACCAATGCCAGTCACGTAACGGGTTCCACGGATCAAAAGGAATATCCCATTTCTCGTTTAAATATTTGCTAAAAGCATCGACATTAATATCAAAACTTTTACATGCATATCCTGCACGTTTAATTGCACTTGCAAGTTTTGCAATATTGTATGGCGGAAAACTTGGATCCCATTCAGGTAGCAATGCAAGGCATACTCTTGTTTTTCTATTAACATCATAATCAATAGTTAGTTCTTGCAAGCCTTTTTGTACAGGTTTACTATACTTTGCAATAGCAGCCAATGTAGCTGTGTGCTTATCCTCAGCAAATACTGGCTTTTTAGGAGCCTCTCTATCTGGATCTTTATATTCAAAGAATCCCATTATACAATACCCTCTAGCTCTGGAAATACTTGAAATACTTGTTCGTTACGTAGCCTATCAACTTTGAAAGTTTTATATTTCCATCTTTCTACGTCTTCGCTGTTGTCTGTTTCCATAAAGTTTAAGATATTTTTGTAATCTTGCACAACATGGTCAATATTATCGAACTGTTTTAGGTACACAATATGCTCCTGATATCGTTTTAAAATCCGTATCTTATGCTCTACGGGTAATATACTTAACCTCATGTATGTTGGATCCAGTAATATATTGATGCGTATATTGCCCGGCTCTAGTAAGCCTTCTTCTATCCATTCTTTATGGAAGTCTGGCAAGTTAAGTACATTGTACACACTTACTGTAGGTGTTAATTCAAAATATACATGCGGGCATTGTTCAAGCATTGTACGTCTGTTTTGTACTACTTGCTCCCATACCATGTTCTTACGCAAGTATTCACCTCTAGCATGATTAGCATCTAAGCTTGCTGCAACTCTTACATTTTTAAACTTATTCCAATACTCAAACGATGTTTTCTTTTTATAGTACATTTGTGTAAAGTTTGTAGTGTAGTCCATTTTTATGTCGTCTTTGCCCATCTCAATCCATTTATCAAGGATTGCATAATGTTCTTTTGTAATTAAAGGTTCGCCACCAGCCCAATACACTTGCTCAACACTTTCTAATAGCGGATCTAGTTCGTCTAAAAAGTCTTTCATACTATCACGTACTTGCAGTATTTTAGGATGGTTAAGTTCGCCGTACATTTCTTTATGGTCTTCAAACCAACTGCTACTAAATTGTGGGCCGCAACTACGACATTTTAAGTTACACAAGTTACTAAAACGTATATCCATATATGCTAAATTAATAACACCAGCTGTACCATCATCACTAGTATCCATAACTTTGTCCCAATGCTTATCTGCAAAGTTATTAATACTACTGTTACGCAGTGTACTCATGCCGTTATCTTCTAGCTCGTAACAACGTCTACATTCCTTACTTGGCGCACCTTGTAACATGTTAAGACGCATTTGGCTCATTTGTTTACCGTTCCAGATTTCTTGCATACTACTTTGATGAGTATGCCCAATAGGAAGGTCAGGGTCGCTCATGCAACATGGATATGTTAACCCAGCTGGCCACATATGCATATGCACCCACGGCATCATACAGAAATGTTTATTATCTCTAATACTAGACATATAGATCCTTTAATTCTGGAAATACGTTTAGAAAGTTTTCGTTACGTTTTAAATCTAATAGTTGCATTTGCTTTCTAAACTCCGGTATAAGATGTGTGTCACTACTAGTATACATGAAATTTGTAATATTATCAAGTCCATTATTTAAAAACTCTAGACGTTGCGGATATAAATTTAGTAGTTTAAGATCCTCTTTAAGTAATTCTATATTTTCTTCTGCTAGTTTTTTTAATCTGTCTGGTAGTATAGTACAGCTTAACCAATCAGGACCTGTTAACAAGTTACTTAAATTTATATCATAGTCTGTTGGAATATTATGTTCAAACAAATAGTTTATAATCTTACGCAAATCTAAAATGTTTAATACGCTAATAGTTGGATTAGGTTGTATAATTACACCTTTATCGTAGCTGTGTTCAAAGTTGTCACGTATCCAGCACAAGTTATCAAACACTGTACTCCATTTTTGTCCGTTGCGAGTGTATTCAGCTTTGACGCCAATCTGGTCACAGCTAACACAAAAGAATATATTATCAAAATGTTTCCAATAGTCTTGTACATGCTTACCTTTTAGGCTTAGTCTACTAGCGTTACTGTTATATGTTAATCTCGGTTTGAGTCCACGCTCTATAAGCATATCTAGCAATTTGTAATGCTGTGCCATAAACAAGCTTTCGCCGCCAGTAAAATAAACTTCTTCTATGTTATCTAGTATGCCTTCAATTTCAGTCCACATTTCTGGGTGATTGATTTGTACAACTTCAGGCTTGCCACTAATGTCTTCTGCCCACTTACTACTAAAGTGAGGACCGCAACTACGACATTTCATATTACAAAGATTACTAAATCTAACATCAAAGTATGCTAAATTCATTTGTTCTACAGTTCCATCTTCTTGTGTAGTTTGCACTAGATTATAATGGTGATCGTACTCTGTATTAAACTTATGTCTATAACTAATTACACCTTGCTTATCGTAATTAGTACATTTGATACAACCTTCGCTTGGTTCATTAGATAACATACGCAGTCTTAGGTCACGCATTTTTTTACTATTCCACGCACCTTCTAGTCCACCACGATTAATATTATCAACTGGCATGTCCCAGTGATATATGCAACAAGGGTATGCATCGCCTGTTTGCCAAACGCTCATATGCGTCCATGGCGCCATGCAAAAGTGTTGTTTAAATTTATCTTGTTGCATTTATCAAGTTTTCTTCAATTGTGTTAAAGCTTATACTTCTATTATAAAAGTTTTCGTAGTTACTATGTAATTTATCTAATATTTTTTGATCAAACTTATTTTTGTAATCTTGTAGACTATTGTATTTAATCGTTGACAAAAACTTACTCGACTGATCAAAGTTAATAACACTATCTGTTTCAAAAAACTCTTCAAATGTGTGGTAACCATTTTTACGCAGTAGCTCGTGATGCTGTGGATTGCCTATTATAAAGAATGGATGATAGTGTACTATTGCTTTAAATGTTTTTTCTGTGAGGAATGTACTTCTAAAGTCACTTTCTGTAACTATACTAAACAAACTATCATTGTAATATTTGGTAATGCTTGTATTGTAATTAATTGCATTTTCTCCCAACGCATCTAATGACTGTCCGGTTTCTGCTGTTCTTAAGAATGCTTTATATTCCTCGTGTAGCCCTCGAGGCAAATACTTGATTACTAGCGAGCTTACTATTATTTGCTGATACTCGGCTTTATTAACAGTTGGTAAGTGATAGCTCACATGTCCATGCTTTTCAACACCGTACCTTAACATATTAAAATAAAACCACACTCTATGTGCTTTAACATTACGATTAAGGCATAAGAACTTTTTTGTAGCTTCTAAGTTTATATGTTTTCTATCTGTTGCACTTGCTAAGAATCTTTGATGATAACGGGTAAAACTTTCCCAATAGTCTGCGTACACGTATTTAACACCTTCTACTGTAGTGTTGTGATACGAATAGTTACCTGTCAGTACAATTACTTTTTTACGCTTAATTCCATTTTTAACTATAGACTTTGCTAACTTCTCTCTATCAATGTGTCCTTCAAGAAAGTTAACTAAAACTAGCCATACGTTTGCAGTGTTATTAATTTTTTTAACAGTACTTGATTCTAGTTTAATTCTATAATTTTGTGGTGCATTAGTACTATGCAGTACAAATTTGATATTACTATCAATGTTATCAATTTTAGTTATATTATAAAATTTACTTAGATTAAAATCGTCAAAGTGGCCAAACGTATTCTCTAGACTAAGTCCACTACTAATGCCTTCTGTTTCCGTAGAGATACACCCAAACGGATAGGCTTTTGCATTTGCAATGAAGAATTTACACATATGTATATTATACTACATCTGCTTCTTCATTGCAAGATATTTCTTAACTGTCTCAAAGTACGATAATCCGTCAATATTTGCATCTGGATCAACTCCAGACATTTTAGTAAAAGTTTTAATGTCGTTATCTGCTACTGCTTTGCGTAGATCCTTTGCACTTGCCATTCTTGGTGTAGGAACTTCTTGCATCTGTGTAAACTTGTAATATCCATGTCTACCTTCTACACCATTATAATCTAGCAGGAACTTCATTACCCACTTTTCATCAGTATAAACATTTAAACGTACATCGCCATGCTTTTTATAGATATCACTAACAAGTGTGCCCCAGCTTTCGTTTGGCGTAATGTGTTTTGTAACTTCTGGCATTACTAGACTCATTGCTTGTGACTTAATATCAAAAGGTAAAGGATCTTTATTTTCGCTACCTTTGCCTGTAAGAGATTTTGGACCAACTGACTGCGGATTAGTACCTACATACCATTCGGTGTTGTTACTAGTCATTTGCCATGCTTTCTTATGCCCTACATGCGGCGGATTAAATCTACCAAATATTACACCAACACTATCTGACTCAGCTTCGTTGACTTGTCCAATAGTTCTAAGCAAGTCCTCCTTGCTTAATTTGTAATCACTAGCTTTCCACTTCATTTTAAGATCATTTAGTATCTTACCTAAGTTAGGTCCACGCTGTACACCAGCTTGCATCAAGTCGTTACCATTAACAGGAAACTCTGGTGCTTCAAAAGCTTTGATATGATTTCCAAATTTATTATGCACACCTTTTAATTGCGCCCACCTATGCAGGAACAGTTTTGGGGTACCATCAACTATCATGTCAGATAGTACTTTTTTGTCTATAGGCTGATCCAAGTTAGTAACTAAGAAGTTAAGTGTTTGATTGTCAGCATTACTAAACTTCCAACGCTTGCCTAAACTAGCATCGCCAAGCCTTGCAAGGTTAACTATTTCATTATCGCCATCGACTAGGTCTTTTACATTTTTATTAGACAATCCTATTTGAGCTAGTACGCCTGTCTTATCCATAGATTTAACTATGTTGACTATATTGTTACCAGACAATATTTTACCCATCTCCATCCAAACACGTTCTACACTAACTTTTTTCAAGCCAGGTGCGTTATCCTTTATAGCCTTCATTGTATCAGCTTCAAACTGTGCATTATCCAAACGTCCTTGGAAACGGAAGTAGCGTAGTATACGCAAGTAATCTTCTTGTATACGTGCTGCTGGGTCGCCGACAAATTTGCTAACTTTGTTTTGCAAGTCGTCCATGCCGCCGTGGTAGTCGTATAAGCGGCCTTGAAAGTCTACACTCATAGCATTGTACGTTAGGTCTCTGCGTAGTGCATCTTGCTCCCAACTACGCACAAACTCTACTTCGGCATGTCTGCCATCTGTTTCTACATCTGCTCTAAGTGTTGTTATTTCAAAATCTTCGCCATTTATTACCGCTGTTATAGTACCGTGTTCTATACCTGTTGGTATATGTTTAACACCGGCACTGTCTAGCATTTTTTGCATTTCAACCGGAGTTGCATCACTTGCTAGATCTATATCCTTAGGTTCTTTGCTCAACAATATATCTCGCACTGCACCACCAACTATACGTACTTCGTGTCCACCACGAGTAAATATATTGTCTAGTTTTTTTAGGGCAGGAGTCAACGGTATGTCTAGAAACTCTTCCTTACTTTCAAACAATTCTCTTAGTTTCATATTACAAAGTCCCTTACGTATGGTTGTCTTGCGACTATCGAACAATATTTATTATAGTATTTAATATCATCTGCGTACATTGTCAACCATTTTTCTTTAGTTTGATCGCTGAATAAGTCATTAAGATCTACTACATTGTATTTAATTTCTGCTTGGTTGTCACCAAAGACGTGCGGGCGCCAGTTGTCGGTTGTACATAATTCTTGTAGTGTTGTTGTAAACGTTTCTGTTGTACATACATAATCCCACTGATGATTTTTTTCTTCGGTAGTCCATATAGGTGACATGTGATGATCAATGGGCCAATTTGTATGTCCCGGAGGAGTTGATTGTAACCAAGTATCATACTGTCTATTTACAAAACTCTTAATTTTATCCAGCGATATATCAAGATAGCTTAATCCAGCATATTGATGTTTCATACAAAATATATAACCACTAACCCATCTTTTAATTGGATCCCTAATAACTATCAAACTTTTCATTTTATTTTTTTCTGCATAGTTTAAATATTGTTTTTTCCATGCAGCACTTTTGTTATTATTAAAGTAGACATTGCCTGTCTTTGGTGGTATTCTTAGAAACACATTACCATTAACGTAACATTCTCTATGAGGATCATAATTCATCCAGGTGTCCACTGTTTCCTTGGCACAAGTTTAACATTTCCAAATTGTTTGCTTTCATTAGCGTAGCGTACTCTGCCTTCACCATTTGTATCCCAAATGTCACCTTGTTCGCCGTCAACTTGTTTTATAACATCGTCTTTCATATATTGAACCATTTTTACAAGTTCGAATATTTTACTAATAGGTCTTGAAAGTTGTTGATTTGACTCAGTGATCTTTGTTTGTTTGTTTGAGCTTACTTTACTATCAGCGAGCCAGTCAAAAAAGTGGTTCTCGCTTAAATTATCTAATTGTTTTGCTTTTGCAGTTTGATTCACATATGTATAAAGAATCTTTTTTAGATCTGCTAACCCTTTTTGTGGTTGTAAAAATTCATCTATCTGTTTTCCAGCTTTTTGTACATAACTTTCAATTTTATTAATTGCTTGTACATTAACTTTTACAGGTTTTGTATTATATACAGGGCCCATTACTATTAAATTAGGATTGCTATCAAACATACTAAAGTCTGTAATAGGTTGTTGAGAACTATCAGGTGCACCGTACTCGTCAAAGCGGGCATGGCCAACTACCATTATGTTAGCATTTGATATTTGCTTTCCTAGTTTGCTTTCCTGCTTTACATGATAAGTTGTTTCACTTCTTGGATTGGGTGAAAATGAATAAATTCCATTACTTGGTGTAGGCTGGTCTAAAAACAATCCATCTGCATATACATAGCCTACAAAGTCTTTAGGCGTTGCTTTGTCAAAAGCATCATACAAACTTGCAAACTTAGATCCGAACGCTTCACGTGCTTGCGTTTCTTCTAATGTTTTTGGATTACCTGATTGATTAACAATAAAATCTTCTACTTCTGCTGCACTAGTTGCCATTACTTTGCGGCTCCACTGATTGTGTCCAGCTAGTACTAACGGCCCGCCTGCATGTTCTCTACCCCAATATATTTGAGGATTGCCATCCCACTTCATCCTAATACTGTTGCTGCCATCTTGACTAGCAAATTCTTTTAAATGTGATAATGCTTCTGTAGTGCCAGCACTACCATGAAAGAATACTAGATCCTCTAGGTGATTAAACGCTCTACCTAGTTGCTGAGGTTTCTTTGGTGTTATTAGTTCTCTTAGTAACATATCATTTTCACACTGTTTAAGTTAAGCCCTGCAAGTTCTTTAATTCTTGTTAACTCTGCAGATTCAGGAATATCCCATTTGTCGTCTTTAACTAGATCGTTCATTAGTACTTCTGCGTTGTTGCTAGGCATAGTAGCTAGTATACTTTCTAAACAAGCTGCATCTTTTGTAGTACAGTTGTCGCCAAGTATTTTCTTAACAATAGTGTCATAATCATAACTTATTAAGTTTCCGGCTTTGCCCTTATCGTTACGCTCGTACAGACCTTTCCATGCACTCCAAAGCATACCCTGTTCTTTTGCAATTTTACTAAGAGCAAGTTGTTTGTGAACACCTTTGTATGGACTTCCTTCTGGAATAACATGTTTATGATAATCAGCAACTTGTTTTGCATTTGCAACTACCATAATATCTAACTGATGATAATCTTCGCCTAACGGCATTTTTACATGTACGTTAACACCAATAATATCTGTATCAAAGTTCCTATCATTAATATAGTTGCTTAATTGCTTCTTTCCATCTTTTGCGTTTGTTGTGCCAAAGAATGCATTTACTGCGCCTTCGTCTACAAGCACATCTAAGTCACCGCTGTATGCATCTTGTAAAGGAGTTGCCGCACTACCAACTGGTAAGCACTCAATGTTTGTTCCTTCTAAAATACTATTATTGACTAGGTGAAGTAGCGCATCAATTGACTGATGCACAAAATCTGTAGTACCTTCAAATACGTTGCCGCCCATTACAAACTCCTTGTAGAGTATTTATCGTGTATATATACATAGCACGTTTTGAAACTGCGGTCAACCGAAATTAATAATAAACTACACTCATTTTAATTGGATTGTCTCCTTGTGCAAAGGCAGCTACTGACGTACTACAGTCTCCCATAATGCCTTTTAACAATGCTCTTTCTAAAAACGATTGCCGGCGTGTTAGATCGTGGTCGGCATGTTTCAGCATTGCAAGGGTATCTAGATCATCACGTCTGCACTGTAGAGCAATGGTACCTTGTCCTACGGCTGGTACGATAGGAAGCCTCGAAGTAGTACGGGCAATTGATAACGCTTGTAATCCAGCTTCTGCTAACACAAGAGCATCAAACTCGCCAGCGTCCAGCTTTGCAAGGCGTGTGTCGATATTACCCCTGATGTGTTTAATCTTTACATTCATATAACCATACAAGTCTAGAAGCTGCTGGGTTCTGCGTGGGCTAGATGTTCCAATAGTAAATCCATTAAACACCTTTCCTAGAATTACGTCATACGGAGAACTACGCTCAAGGTAAGCACCAACTACAAGATCAGGATGTTCTATATCTCCGGGCATGTCTTTTAAACTATGTACTGCAACATCAATATTTCTGTTTAATAGCTGTTCTTCAATTGCACTACAAAATACACCCTTGCCGCCTATTTCATGTATAGGAGTGTCAGGATTTAAATCACCTAGTGTTTTAATTATAACTACTTCGCCTGTGCCTATTGCTGTAACTGCTTTCTCGGCATATGCTAACGCTAGTTTACTTCCTCGAACACCAACTCTTATCATGTCCATCTAACCGTAGGCGGTAACGACATTAAGATAGCGTCTATGTTGCCTCCAGTTTTAAATCCAAACTTAGTTCCGCGATCGTACATAAGATTAAACTCTACATACCTTCCTCGTTTAACTAACTGTGTATTTTTTTCAGCATCTGTATATTCTAAGTCCTTTGTTTCTAACACAGTAGACTCAAATAACTCTTTAAATTTTATACCAACATTCCTTACAAAGTCAAAGCTCATATCTTCAGGGCTACAATACTCAAAGAATATTCCACCTACACCCCTTGTTTCTTTTCTATGTGGCAAGTAAAAATAGTCGTCACATGCAGCACTAAACTTTGGATAGTAAGATGTGTCGTGTTGGTCGCACATTTTCTTTAGCTCTGCGTGATATGCTTCTTTATCAAAGTCTAAGCAAGGAGTAAAGTCCATGCCTCCTCCAAACCATTCTATTCCTGTTTTTAAGTATCGTGTGTTAAAATGCATTGCAGGAACTTTAGGGTTTCTAGGATGTAGCACAATGCTTATGCCTGTTGCTAGAAACTGTTTACTATCTTCTGTTCCTGGTATTTCTTTAGCAAACTTTGGATCAAACTCTCCTGTTACTTTACTAAAATTTACAGTACCCTTTTCAAATATATCTCCGTATATTGTTTTATGACACTGTTCCCAGCCTTTTTTTCCAGGTTTGTAATGTTCTGTCATAGGCCCGTCAAGTTTTTCAATAGTATTACATATTTCCTCTTGTAACTCTTTGAACCATTCACTAGATTCTTCAAACATTAACTAAATCTCCTACGAATTGTATCTATAAAATAATGTACATTTTTTTCTGGTGTTAGTTTGTTAATGCCATGACCAAGCCCGCATATCCAACCAGTTAAATTTTTGTCTTGCATATCATCACAAAACTTATCTAGTGCATGAACATATTGTTTTTTAGGAAGCAGTAACATACTTTCGTTAAAGTTGCCCTGCACAAACCCTTTGTTGTATGTTTTCATAGTATAACGCAAGCTAAGAGATGCATCAATACCAACGCCAGCCCAGCCATTGTCAAGTACAAATTTTGCTTTTTCTCCTAGAAACCCTCGACAGTAATAACCTATATTTGGTCCTACTAGTTTTTTAATAATGTCACCGTACTCGGTTTCTAAAAACCATTCTGGAATATTTGCTAGTCCGCTATCTAAAATCATTACCTTTTCGGCACCGCCGTCGAGTTGTAATTGAATGTTTGCTTTTAGCAGTGGCACCATAACACTGTTAAGAAACTCTTTTCTAAATTTTAAACTACAACTAGAATCAAGTCCAAAGTTTAGTAAACTCCACGGGCCGCCTACAAACCCAATTAGGCTTTTATCTTTAGGCAAAGCTTCTCGTGTTGCTTGCATTGCTTGTTTTTGAAACTGCATAAAGTCAATTGCTTTTTCTAGATTAAAAGCTTCTGGCATCCATTGTTCTGTAATTTTATGTTCAAACTTTGGACCTGGATCAAATTTTAACGGCAAGCCAAGTGCCTCAAATACAAACAAAATATCACTAAACAATATAGCTAGGTCAAAGTCAAACTCTGCAACAGGACCACGTGCTACTTCGGCAGCAAGTTCGGGTGTTTTACAAAGTTGTTCAAATGTATAACTTTTTTTAAGTTCTTGATAGTGTGAGTGATATCGTCCTGCTTGTCGCATCATCCAAATTGGCGGTGTCTTTTGATTTACTCTATTACACGCATTTACAAATTTATTGTTCATCTTCTTCTACTACTCTAGCTTTCCTACCACAATGTGGGCAATGAAATTGAAATCTCTCAATACGTATTTTTTCCATTGTTGCATATGTGAACCAATTTTTACATTCACCACATGTTAAGTGCCAGATAGTTTCTTTTACTGCTTTAAACATAAAACTATTTATTGCTACGTTTTTGTATAAAGAAACCTTCTGGAGAATGTATAGCTAACATTAGCTCTTCCCACATATCTGGATTTATTTCTAATATGTGATTACGGTCTGTGTCTGGATCCCATTGTCTAATATAAACAATATCGTCAAATGCATGTATTTGTAAGTCGCCTACCCGACCAGTTTCGTCCATTACTGTTATTGAAACTTCGTCGTGATCAAATTCTACTGAATACATTTTACCCTACTAATTAAATTGATAGGTTGGACTTTGAGATTACCAACAACCTCCTAGTAGCTCTCGCTATATTCGGAGGTGCCTAGTATCGGACAGTTACTTCCAAAAACACATCTTTGTATCTCTACACTCATGTGTTGCCACTACAGCTACTAGCCAAGTTACGACACTACGCATCGTCATTCCTTGCACTATCTAACTTAGACCGTCGCCTAACTTATGTACTTAATATAACATTAATAAAGGGGCATGTCAACCATAAATATCTATATGATAGGAAAAAAATTACAAGAAGGATTAATTAAAGGAACTATCGTTCTTGTGCCAACGTATATTACTGCTTACCTTACAGATAAAATGATATATGTTGTTCCTATGTTGGCAGCCGCTGGCTTTATAGCTGCCGCTTTATTTAGTGATGATACTGAAAGGCGTATAGATGAGTATCCTGCAAAAGAGGATGATGCTGATTCTGACACAGATGGAGAATAATTATGGAACAAACAATAAACAATGGTGTTAACCCCGAAGATGGTTGCATTACTGAATGCTTTGGCGAAGCAGACAGAGTTGGTGTAGAGTTTACTGACACTGGATTAGTTAAAAACATTACGATAGAAGATGATGGTACTGCTAGTATGGGAGATGTTCAAGCAGGCATAGAGTTTATCTATCATATGAGAGAACACCTAGTAGATGTTGGAGTAGCAACATTATATTTATTTACTTGCTATGCTCTTTATCTATGGTTAAAGAAGGTTATTAAATAG
>TARA_R110002074_G_scaffold262994_2_pt1 | contig 23775 bp, 33 predicted proteins | sample TARA_R110002074 | Tara Oceans TARA_R110002074 (sample SAMEA4397215) | marine metagenome | biome: Polar Biome; feature: [MIX] marine epipelagic wind mixed layer (ENVO:01000061); material: water (ENVO:00002006), including particulate matter (ENVO:01000060) such as... | depth 10-100 m | reverse complement strand
GGTACGCCTCGCCCCGATCGCCGGGTGATTGCGTGTCGAGATTGGTGATCGATACCGTGCGGAGGCGGGGCGGATCTGGCAGGATATTACTGGTGACGCGGATATCTTCACCGTCGAAGATGATCGCCATTAATTCAGCCGCCCGTCCCGGTTCGCGTAAACGCCTCCAGCACCGCCAAAGCGCGCGGCCTGTCTGCCACTGGCACCCGATCCCACATCTGCACAACCTCCATCGACTGACCTGGCGGCCTTTTTAGAAGGTCCGTCTCATCGCAACCATAAAGCTCGGCCAGAAATTCGATAAGCTTCTGATTGTACGGTTGCAGCCCGCGCTCGATCTTCCCGAGCTGCTGGTTCGTTATCCCCAGCTCGACGGCGACCTGCTCCAGCGTCTTTCCCGCCGCTTTCCGCCACTCTCTGAGATAAGTCCGCTTCATACGCACATTTTCGCACGCGATGGACGCGAATCTAAGGCCTGCGGACGCACATTGGCTATTGACTAAAATGTGCGTGGAATGCACATTGAGCGGCATGCAGCTATCCACCTATCTCTCCGAGCAAGCCATGAGCGACGCGGATTTCGCGACCTTGGTTGGCGTCGATCGCAGCAGCATCCATCGGATGCGCAATGGCAAGCAGATGCCCAGCGTCGAGGTGATGCGCGCCATCGCCGAGAAGACGGGTGGCGCGGTCACAGCGAACGACTTTTTCGGGATCGCGGCGTGATGTCAGTCATCATCGTCGGGCCGGAAGGGAATGACCGTTCGCGCCTCATAGTCGAACGCCGCCAGCTGGCGCCTACCCATCTCCACATATCGCCGGAAGGTGCTCGGCTTCCACCACCAATCGCCTTGAGCGGTGGTGACGTGAACCAGCCCGTCCTCAATTTCGATCGTCGGCACGTCGCGCACGAAATTGGATTGCATAACACCCCCCGGCATCCGCGCGCCGAATTGCGCGCCGAGGTAAGGTTTCGTTCATCCGGGTTTAAGATTTGGTTAACGAAACCGGCTGATTGCCTACGCAATTGTGCGTATTCAATGGGTTGTGCGGTTTTGTACGCCCCGGAAGGGCTCGGCGCATGAGCAACAGCCACATCCCTTGGCTCGACTTCGCAGCGGCCCAGCTCGGCACGCGCGCATGGATCGTCGCGCCGACGCTCACGCCGAAGATGCGCCGCGAAGGCTATGAGCGCGGGATCAAGGCTGCTGCGTTCGCCAAACTGCGCAGCGCGTGGATCGATCAGCATCCCGGCGTGCTCGCGGCCATGGCGATCGATCGCGGCAACCCGAAACGCGCGTGGCTGATCGATGCCGCCCGGTCATATGCCGAGACGCTGGCGACATCGGCCGGGTCTGCTGGTGAAGTGTCCGCGCAGGATCGATCTATCGCACTGCACCGCCAGCTTTGCGGGCTCGGCGGATGACCATCGCAGCCGCCTTCATCGCGATCGTCCTCTACGTGATCGGCATCGTCCTCGCGGTCTCGTGGCTGCTCTGGCGCGCCGAGTGTGACGTTCGAGATGAGGCGGCCGGTGATGATGATCAGGGTGCAATTCATGACGGCGACAAATGCCGCATTACGGAGATGAAATAATGGCCGATCTTAGCCAGTCCGCACGGAATTCCATTGCGCTGCAACGTGAAATGTTCCGCCTTGCGGAGACGGAGCACGGTCTGTCGCTGGCAGTGCTCGCCAAGACGCGCAAGCTGTCGGCGTCCACGATCAAGGGCTGGCGCGACGGTTCGGCAATGCCCGCGTGGGCGCTCGGCGAACTGCGGCTGCCCGATGACGTGGTGAGCCTGATCCTGACGCCATACGAAAAGCATGTCGGCACCGATGAGCCGGGCGATGGCGATCTGGACTCCCTCGCGTGTGAGGCGGCCGGGCTCGTCAATGAATACGTCGAGGCGAAATCCGACGGCCACGTCAATCACATCGAGGAAGCGCGCATCCGTGCCCGCGCCCGTCGCCTGACGCCGAAATCGCGAGCTGTCGCCCGTCGCGCACTGACCGCCTGAAACCCTCACTGGAGAACGAAGATGCGCAAACTCACCGATCATATCGTCAATCCCATTAACGACCGTATCGATATCGCCGTGATGGACGAGCCGGGCGCCGGTGGTGCTAATCACCGCTACGCAGTCGATGTTGATGGCAGCGAAACCGCTGGCCTTGATATCCACTTCCAGAACGGCCCGATCGCTGAAAATGGCGTCAACGGCGTCACGCAAGAAGTGCTGCTCGCCATCGTCGCCGATCGGCTGCGCTCGTTTCAGGACGGCCCCTTCCGCTGCAAGGAAAATGCCTGCGCGCTGACCCATATCGAGGAAGCCATGCACTGGCTCCAGCAGCGCACGATCGCCCGGATGCGCCGCGGCGTCGAAGGGACGCATGCGCTGTGATCGCCGCCGAAGCATGGGGCGGCCTACTCGTCCGCGCCGCCTGAAACCGGGGAGGGGATGATGTCTGTGGGGCTAGAAACTCTCGACCTGTTCAGCGCAGCCGCCGGCGGATGGTCGCTCGGCATGTCCCGCGCGGGCTTCACGACCATCGCCGCGTGCGAAGTCGAGGCATGGCGGCGCGCGCTCTATTCGGAAAACAACCCAGGCGTGAAGGTCTATGACGATGTCCGCACCCTTACGGCAGCCCGACTTCTCGCTGATCTGGGGCGGCTCCCCCGATTTGTCGTCGGAAGCCCTCCCTGCCAAGATATCAGCAGCGCCAATACCAAAGGCAAAGGCGTTGAGGGTGCCCGTAGCGGCCTCTATTTCGAAGCCGTCCGCATCATCGGAGAAGTCCGCCCTCGTTGGTTCGCTCTTGAGAACAGCTCTAATCTCCGAACTCGGGGATATGACGCCGTCCACGCTGCGGTGGAGGCAATCGGCTACACCTGCTGGCCATGCGTGGTTCGTGCTGGAGACATCGGCGCCAATCATGAGCGAGCACGCGCCTGGCTCATCGGGTGCGATCTTGAGCAGGTTGCCGACGCTGATGGCTTCGGACGGGATGAAGGACGGGGCGGGCGGTGGAGCGGGTTCGACGTACCCGTTTCGCCAGATCCTCGCCACGCCTCGCAAGACGGATGCGGATCGGGGTTTCCGGGGCGACGTGCTGAGCCAGTTGCTGGGCTATCCGTCGAAGCATGCGGGGATGTTGGGAACGCCGACATCGAACCCAGCGCCCCGCGGCTCTGTGCTTCGACGCATGAAGGATCGCGAGACGTCGCCGGAGGATGCATTCGACCGGACACCAAACCCGGGCGAGCTGGTCCATTTTCTCTTGCCTGCAAACGAAACACTCCCCACCCCGACCAAGCGCGACAAGCGCGACAAGCGCATGGATGCATGGTCTCCGGCCTACGACAAGCGGAAATCACCAACGATGGACGCGGTTCTGGACGGGGCGATGACGGATCGATCGCCGGACAAGTGGCAATATGCCCGCCAGATCGCCGCGCTTCTGACGGAGGCCGGGCTGACTGGTCCCTCGCAGACTTTGCCGATCGTTTATTGCTGGATGATGGGCTTTCCGCCGAACTGGCTCGCACGCGCGTTGCTGTCGGCGGTCCAAAAGGGACATCTGCCGCCAGCCTTATCGTTGAAGCGTTCGGCGATGCTGTCATCCCGCAAATCCCGGAAGCCATCGGACGCGCAATCCTGAGAACGGAACGCGCGCTGGCTGCTGTCTATGGAGCCGCCGCATGACCCCCACCACCCTCGCCCGCGAAGCCCTTGCGCACCCGTCTGACGATGGCTGGCGGAAACACGACGGCTATTCCTACCCCGGCGACCCCGCCACCGTCGTCGAGATCGTATTCCACAACGGCCGGGCCTCGAAAGACATCCGCCCCGCAAAGGATTGGACCTGGGATTGGCCGCGCAATGGGCCGCTCGATTTCAGCATAGCATATTGGAGGCTCGCGAAATGATCACCGTCCGCCACCTATCATCCGGCGCCGTCGTGTTCGGCGATCCCGATCGTCACGCGACGCCACCGCGCGGGATTGGCCCATCAGCAAGGCCACCCGCGCCACCGTCATCGAAAAGGCCAACGCCATCAGGGCGTGGGCGAAGAGGGAGGGGGTTTTGTGAAATACGGTAGGCGCAAAATATCAGCGGCCGAACGCGACGCAATCTTCGCCGTCATTGCCCCGGCTGCCGAGAAACTGGTGCGCGATCACAATCTGTCGGCCGGCACGATCGGCAAGATGATGGTTGCGGCCGTTCGATCGGCATCTGCTCCGGTTCCTGTGGGGAAAGATTCCCTTATTGATTCGCGATATGTTCTCTCTACTAAAGAGATCCAGTCTAGCGCTGGAGGTGTTTCATGAAGCGTGCCCGGCCATTCGCCGCACAACGCCAGTTCGGCAAGCAACAGCCGTCGCAGGTGTCACGTACTGCGTCCATGATCGCCATGTTGAACAGTACGGACAAGCCGGACCTGTTCACGGTTGACAGCCTGCGCCGCATGTATGGGGCCGACGCCAAGACGGCTGAATACCATCTATCGGTGGCAATGCGGCGGGTGTCGTCTTGAACGCGCTGGCGGAACTCTTGGCGATGCCGGAAGCTCTCAAGCCGGTACTGCATCCCGCGATTTATGTGGAGCCGCGCGACCGCGATGCCGCCAGCGAGGACGCGCGGCAATCGGCATGGGTCTCGCTGATGCGCAAGACGGCGCGCGTGTGCCTTGTGTTCGCGGTGCCCAATGGCGCCCGCCGGACGCGCTGGGAGGCCGCCAAGGTCAAGCGGGAGGGGCTTTATACCGGCTTCCCCGACACCGGCGTGATCTGGGCCGACAAGACGGCCTATCTCGAATGGAAGAATGGCAAGGACGGCCCGAGCGATCCTCAGATCGAGACCCTGAACTGGCTCTATGAGCGCGGGCACCCGGTGGCGATCGTCAGGACTACGGCCGGCGCGCTGATGTTCCTGCGGTCGATCGGGTGCCCTGTGCCGGCGGTGCGGGGATGAATGCTCCTGTCGCTATATCGGCTGATGTCCGCGCCTCACTTATGCGCGCCCGCGACATCGCCCTGAATAATATGGCGACGATGCCCGAAGGTTGGACGCGCCAGCTTAATGCGCTGATGGCCGACATCGCGAACCAAGCTGCTTATGGCGACATCACCGCCTCCGATCAGGCTGAAGCGCTCACGCTTTGCCGTCACCTCATGCGCGACCAAGCCATCGCCGGAAAACTGGAGCGCATATTTTGAGCGAATGGGACCGCCTGGAGGCCGAGGAGCGCGCCCGCATCGGACACCCCGACGATGGCCCGCCTATGCCTCCGCTTGAGGCTTATCAGGACAACATTGTGCCGATACGAAGTGACATCGGCGAATTGCCAGCCTTCAAAGCCACCCCGTTCGCATGGCGCTCGGAAGCGGATATCCCGGCGCGTAAATGGTTGTACGGTCGTCACCTGCTGCGCAAATTCCTGTCCGTGGACGTTGCGGCCGGCGGCGTGGGCAAGTCGTCGCTCAAGATCGGCGAAGCGCTCGCCATGGCGTCGAACAAGTCGATCTATGGCAAGGAAATCCACGAAGGCGCGCTCCGGGTCTGGCTCTACAACCTGGAAGATCCGAACGAGGAAACCGAGCGCCGCATTCACGCGACCGCCAAGCGGTTCAACATCACCCCCGATGACATCGGCGATCGGCTCTATGTGGACAGCGGACGTGATCAACGCTGCGTCATCGCGGAGGATACCGCCACTGGCGCCAGGATCATCCGTCCGATGGTGGACGCGCTCATGAACGAGATGATGGAGCGCCGCATAGATGTCCTGATCATTGACCCTTTCGTGTCGTCACACACCGTCTCCGAGAACGACAATATGGCGATCGACATGGTGGCGAAGGAGTGGGGCAGGATCGCGGACGCCTGCAATTGCTCGATCAATCTCGTCCACCACGTCCGCAAGCAGAACGGGACCGAAGCTACCGCCGACAGCGCCCGTGGAGCATCATCATTGATCGGGGCGGCACGCTCTGTGGTCGTCTATAACCGCATGACCCCGGAAGAGGCCATAAAAGCCAGCGTCGCGCCAGATCAGGCCCGGTTCTATTTCCGCACCGACAACGACAAGGCCAATCTAGCCCCTCCGGAGGGCGCTGAGTGGTATCGCATGAACAATGTGGACCTGGACAACGGGGACGCTGTTGGTGTGGCCTGTAGCTGGCAAATGCCGGCCCTTTTCGATGGCATATCTGTTCGCTCCACCATGCTGATGCAAAAGCTCGTCGGGGCCGGCCAGTTTCGTGAAAATTCCCAGGCCAAAGATTGGGTCGGATTTCCGATCGCCGAAGCGCTCCGATTGGACCCTCGGGACGATAAGGACAAGGCTCGCATCAAGCTCATGCTGAAGGCGTGGATCAAGGAGGGTGTCCTCGAAATCGTCGAGATGGAGGACAGTTTCCGGAAGATGAAACCGTGCGTGATCGTCGGAAAATGGGTGACGGAATGAGAGTGAAATCACCCCTCGAAAAGCCTCTAAAAAGGGCTGCGGCACCAGCTTCAAACAAGTGCCGCAAGGTGCCGCAAGGTGCCGCAAAACCCAAGCCCAATTTCTGCGGCACCCTACCCACCCTGTAAGGGGGGGGAGGTGCCGCAGTGTTGGGTACGCGCAACTTCAATTTCCAAGGTGCCGCAAAATGTCAGTGAACCAGATCGAATTCTCCGCCGCGCCAGAACCCGGAACGGTCCTCACTCTCGACGGGCAAAAATATGATCTAATCGGTTCCGCTCCACATGTCCGCAAGGATGGCTTGGCAAGCGCAGTCCTCACATGGCGCACCGCATGTCCGGCCTGTGGCAAGGTTTTCCATACGACATCTGGATTGGTCACAAAGGCGCTTAATCGCCGCTGCGAAGACCATCACGCGACGTGTAGGCCCGTCAGCGGGCGGCACACCAAAGTCACCGCAACAATTCTCAACGGAAAGCAATAATCATGGCAGGCTCACTCAACCGCGTAACGCTCATCGGGCACCTCGGGAAGGACCCGGAAAGCAAGTCGTTCCAGAATGGCGGGAAGGTGGTCAACTTCTCGATCGCCACCTCCGAGACATGGAAGGACAAGAACTCGGGGGAGAAGCGTGAAAAGACAGATTGGCACAACGTTGCAGTCTTTCAGGACGGGCTCACCAGCATTGCGGAAAACTACCTCCGCAAGGGCTCCAAGGTGATGATCGAAGGCAAGCTCCAGACCCGCAAATGGCAGGATCAGTCGGGCAATGATCGGTATTCGACCGAGGTGGTGCTCCAGGGTTTCGACGCGAAAATCCTGTTGTTGGATGGCAAGGATGCTTCGTCGGGCTCCGATCGCGTCACCGACAACGCTACCTACGGCCAGGATCGCCGCAGCGCACAGGCAGCGCATAGCGACATGCGCGGGACTGCGGCGGGTTTCGGGGACGACGACCTCGACGATTCCGTGCCTTTCTGATGGCTGAGATTTGGAAACCAGTGCCGTCCAAGCCGGGCGTGCTCGCCAGCAGCGAGGGTCGGATATTGCTTCCGCCTCGCCATGCGCCGCTGCCAAATGGTGGGTATCGGGTCTATGAAACGGCCCCCACCACCGGTGGCCAACGCCGTGCCAAGTCCGGAGCCAAGCATGTTTATCTGGGCATATGGATGCGCCATCTGGGCAACCTCAAGGTTCATCAACTCGTGTGCGAGGCTTTCCACGGGGCAAAGCCATTCCCGAAAGCGGTAGTCATTCATCGTGACGAAAACGCACTCAACAATCGACCTGAAAACCTCAAGTGGGGCACGCAGAAAGAGAATCTGAACGCGCCCGGTTTTCTCAAGCAGCTTTCGGAGCGGATGCGGCGCCCCGCCTTCCCAACCATGAACCACGAAGGGAGTTGAGATGGATATCCAGACAACATTGGCAGATCGCGGCAGTCGGTATGGCTCTTTCCCTGAGCACGCACGCATTACCCAGAACATCAAGCGGGCAATGACCGATAGCCCGAACTGGTCAACCATCCGGGCAGATCAGAAAGAGGCCCTGGAAATGGTCGCGCACAAGATTGGCCGGATCCTGAACGGGGATCCCGACTATCACGATAGCTGGCACGACATGGTTGGGTATTCGAAGCTGGTTGCTGACAGTCTCGCCCAAGCCGCGCAGGAGCAGGGGGAGTGAGGGGCGGTGTTACGATCTTTCCGCCCCGATCGTGCGACGCCGAAGTCGCCGGGATCATGGACGAACTCAGCCGTTTGCAAACATGGTGCGTGATGATGTCGCAAAAGGACAGTGGCGGAATGCCAGCTGCCGATCTCGTTCAGCGCGCCCGCTGCCTGATCGTCGAGCGGTGCTTTGATAAGCGCGCCCCAGCCAAGGACCCGCCCCATGAGCGCGAAGGCTCAACCCCTCGCCACCTTCGACGGCCGATGCTGGACCCCGGAACAGTGCTGGGCCGCGATGGGGCATCGGGGTTTCGCCTTCGCCAGCGATGAGGCCAGGGCGATGTTCTTCGCGTGGCAGCAAGAGCAGATCGACAAGATGAACGCTAAGGATTTGGGAGGGGAGGGGTGATATGCAGCAGATGATCCAACGGGGGCGGCCTCCTTTGAAGCGGGCGCAGGTACTCGCATATTGGCAGAAACATGGCCCATGCTCGCTTGGGCAGTTAAGCCGGGCGACCAATACCGAGCGTTCGAGACTGAAACGCATACTTCGCGATCTGGCTGAAAAAAATGCGCTTAATGAATTTAGCCCCCTGCCAGGGTATCAAATTGCGGCGTAGGTGGTTTGCCCATGACAGCCAAAGGGCCCAGTCCGGATATTAAAACCCCGCCAAAACGGGTCGGGGATGGCACGCCCGGCCCTGGCCGCCCGAAAGGCATGCCGAACAAATCTACGGCTACGATGAAAGCCGCGATTCAGTCGGTTTATGATCAGTTGCAGGCGGGACACGAAGAGCCGCATGGACATTTCTTGGATTGGGCAAAGCGCGAGCCTAGCGAGTTCTACAAGATCGCCAGCAAGTTGATACCGATACAGGTTGGTGGCGATGATGAAGGCGCTCCTATTCTTGTGCGGATCGAGCGGTCCATTGTGGACCCGCAAGCCTGATGATTGGTGCCGTCCTCGACATCCCCACCGCTCGCGTGTTCGCGCCGCTGTTGCAGCCCGCACGCTACAAGGGCGCCTGGGGCGGTCGCGGCTCGGGCAAGTCGCATTTCTTCGCCGAGAAGCTGATCGACGACAGCCTCTACGAGCGCGGGTTGCTGTCGGTCTGCATTCGCGAGGTGCAGAAGACGCTCAAGCAGTCAAGCAAGCGCCTTCTGGAGACGAAGCTGAAGGATCTGCGCCTCGGCGAGGCAGACGGTTTCAAGGTGTTCAACGAGGTGATCCAGACGCCCGGCGACGGCGTGATCGCGTTCCAGGGCATGCAAGACCACACTGCGGAATCGATCAAGTCGCTGGAGGGCTTCAAGCGGGCATGGTGGGAAGAGGCCCAGACCGGCAGCGCGAACAGCCTCAACCTGCTGCGCCCCACGATCCGCGCGCCCGGCTCCGAACTGTGGTTCTCGTGGAACGCCCGCCGCAAGACCGATCCGGTTGACGTGATGCTGCGCGGCGCCGAGGTGCCCACCGGCTCCGTCGTCGTGCAGGCGAATTGGAAGGACAACCCCTGGTTCACCGACGAGCTGGAGCAGGAGCGGCAGGATTGCATCCGCATGCAGCCAGACCAGTATGATCACATCTGGGAGGGAGGCTACATCACCGTCGCAGAGGGCGCGTATTTCGCCAAGGATCTGACGCTGGCCAAGGTGGAGGCGCGCATTGGCCGCGTCGCCGCTGATCCGTTGATGACGATGCGGGCATTCTGGGATATCGGCGGGACCGGCGCGAAGGCTGACGCGTGCGCCATCTGGATCGCGCAGTTCGTGGGCCGCGAGATCCGCATCCTCAACTATTACGAAGCGCAAGGGCAGCCACTCGCCGCGCATATCCAGTGGCTGCGCTCCAACGGCTACGACAAGGCGCTCTGCGTGCTCCCCCATGACGGCAGCACGAACGACAAGGTCTACGACGTGTCCTACGAATCCGCGCTACGATCGGCCGGGTTTGAGGTCACGGTCATCCCCAACCAGGGCAAGGGCGCCGCGTCCATGCGCATCGAGGCAGCACGCCGGCTGTTCCCGTCGATGTGGTTTAATGCCGAGACGACCGAGGGCGGGCGTGAGGCGTTGGGCTGGTATCACGAAAAGAAGGACGAGGCCCGCAACATCGGCCTTGGACCGGATCACGATTGGTCGAGCCACGGCGCCGACGCTTTCGGGCTGATGGCGGTTGCCTATGAGGTGCCGCGCAAAGCTACCAAAATCAAATATACCAGTTCGGGGATTGTGTAATGGCCGCCGCATACCAATCCTCCCCGCTCACCGACGACGAACTGCTCGCTCTTCTCCGCGACGAAGAGCGCTCGGCCATATCCTGGCGCGACACGACGCTTGCCGACGATCAGGCCAACGCCATCGAATATTACGAGGCGGAACCGTTCGGCGATGAGCAGGAGGGGCGCTCGCAGGTCGTCGTGCCCGATGTCGCCGAGGTGATTGATTACATGCAGGTGTCGATCCTGCGCACGGTCGCCAGCGGCGATCGCGTCGTTGAGTTCGAACCCGGCGATACCGATCAGATCCCCGATATGCCGGATCCGCCCGAAGAACCGCCACAGCCCGCGCCGGGTCAGCAGCCCGATCCGCAGGTCGTGGCACAATATCAGCAGGCCAAGGCGGCGTACGATCGCGAGATGGCCCCGTTCCGCAAGTGGGAGAAGGATCGCACGCAGGCGGCCGAGGACGCCACCGAGGCGGTGAACTACATCTTCATGCGCCGGCAGGACGGGTTTAAGATCCTGCTCGACTGGCTGCAATCGGGGCTGCTCGAAAAGATCGGTATCATCAAGACCGCGTGTATCACCGAGGCGAAAAAGACCAAGCAGAGCGGCGTCATCGGCGAGGATGAACTGGCGATGCTCGATCAGGAGGGCGTTAAGCCGATCGCCGCGACCGACAACGGCGACGGCACATGGCAGGTCACGATCGAGCGCAAGCAGCAGGTCAAGCGCTATGTGGATTATCCGATCCCGAGCGAGGAATTCTTGTTCAGCGCCCGCACGCGTGATCCTGATAGCGCCTTCTACCTCGCCCACCGCACCCGCAAGACGATCTCCGAACTGATCGAGATGGGCTTCGATCGCGAGCAGGTCGAGGCGTTGCCGACCGACGACAGCCAGACCGATCTGGACGCGCGTGCGATCGAGCGCTGGGATGACGAGATCACCAGCGCCGTTCGCCGCCCGATGGGCACGCGGATGGTGTGGCTGATGGAGGAATATGCCCGCGCCGATCGCGACGACGACGGTATCGCCGAACTGCTCCAGATCTTCCGCGTCGATGGCGTGATCCTGACGCGAGATGGCGCGCCTGCGATCGAGGAAGTGGACGAGCAGCCATTCGTCGTCTGGACGCCATTTCCGCGCGCACATCGCATGGTGGGCAATTCGCTCGCCGAGAAGGTCATGGACATCCAGCGCGTCAATTCCGTGCTGCTGCGGCAGGCGCTGGATGGCACCTATCAGACGAACGCGCCACGCATGGCCGTGGACATGGCGAGCGTCACAGACGACACGCTGGACGATCTGCTCGTGATCCGGCCGGGCGGGCTTGTGCGATACCGTGGGGCGAATGCTCCCACGCCGCTGCATGAATCGTTCGACATCACCAAGTCGCTCGGCATGATGGAATTCATGATGGGCCAGCGCGAGACGCGGACGGGCATCACGCGGCTCAACCAGGGCCTCGACGAGGACACGATCAACAAGACGGCTTCCGGTCAGGCCGCGATGATGGCGACCGGCCAGCAGATGGAGGAATTCGTTGCGCGATGCTTCGCCGAGGCGATGGCGCGGCTGTTCTCCAAGAAACTGCGGCTGATGGCCGACCACGGCAACGCGATCGCGATCAAGGTGGACGGCGCCTATCGCCGTGTCGATCCGTCGTCGTGGGATGACCAGATGAACGTCGCCGTGCGCGTCGGGTTGGGGTCGGGTCGCAAGGAACAGCGCCTCGTCTATCGGCAGGGCTTGGCGCAGATGCAGGTCGAGGGCGTCCAGTACGGCCTCACCGACCCCAAGCGCATCTACAACAATATGGCCGCGATGGTGCGCGATGCCAATCTGGGCAACCCGTCCGATTACTGGATCGACCCCGACAGCGACGAATTCAAGGCAGCGCAGGCCAACCGCCCGCCGGAGCAGAACCCCGACGTGATGAAGGTGCAGGCTGACGCGCAGATCGCGCAGGCCAAGATGCAGATGGACGCACAGTCGGCCCAGCAGAAGCAGCAGCTTGCCGAACAGGTCGCCGCCGCCCAGCTTCAGCACACGCAGGATCTCGCCGCCGCGCAGATGGAGGGTCAGCGCGAAGAAGCTGCGTTCAAGCTGCAACTGGCGCGCGAGCAGGCCGAGCAGCAGGCGGCGCTTGCCGAGGCCAAGGCGCAGCGCGAGGCCGATCTGGCGCAGCAGAAGGCGGAATTCGAGGCGCAGCTTGCACAGCAGCAGGCCGATCGGGAATTCGCGCTCGCCGAACAGCAGGCCCAGCGGCGGCACGAACTGGCGCGCGAGCAGGCAGCGGCCGCGCACGCGGTGAACATGACCAAGGCCGAGAGCGCGATCCCGAAGAACCGGCCCGGTGGAGATTTGAGCAAATGAGCCGCTATGTGTCGCGCCCCGTCAGTATGCGTCCGCGCGCAGACGATGGCTGGTGGGATCAACCTCTAATCCAGGACATCCACGTTGATGGCGGCAAGGAGGTTCACACCGGGCTCATCGACAGCTTCGGTAACGACATCATTCGAGTTCAGCCACCGATCGGCTTCGGCCGGGATGGTGAGTGGTGAAGACGCCCGTCCAGACTTTCTCACAGCGGGTGTGCGCCGCTGCGAAGCCCAGGCAGCGCGAAAGCGTCAAGTCGGACTGGATAGCGGGCACGGCTGCTCCGGCATGCCTGGGAATAGCACACACCTCTAACCGTGGATCGATGGCATGACCGAAGAAGACATCCGCCGCGGTCAACGCTGGGCCGCCTTCTACGCCGAGGAAGGCGGGCTGCGCGACATCCTGACCGCGATTGGCGCCACCTACATCGAGCGCATGTCGTCGGTGGAGCCGTGGGAAACCGACAAGCTCGCGAAACTGGCGATGGCGAACAAGATCACGAAGCAGATCGATGTCTTCGTGCAAGAGATCATCGGCACCGGCAAAGTCGCACAGGCGGCCCAGCGCCACGCCGAGAAGATCGAACAAATCCCGGAACGTAAACGCAGGCTGTTGGGCCTTGGAGGATAATGGTAATGGCCGATTTCGAACGCACCATCGACACCGCAGCGGAAGCATTCGCCGCGCTTGCCCCGATCGATGACGAGCCCCGCAAGCGCCAGGACGACGCGGAGGCCGACGACGTCGACGACGAGCCACTTGACAATTCGGACGATGACGATGATGATGCCGGCGAAGCGGAGGGTGAGCCTTCCGCAGAAGACGACGAACCGGACGTAGAAGCGGCCACGCCGCCCATCGATCCGCCGGTGAGTTGGGACGCCGAGGCCAAAGAGGTCTTCGCCAAGCTCCCACCCGAAGCGCAGCGCATCGTTGCCGACCGGGAGAGCCAGCGCGACAAGGCCATTCAGGTCAAAGCCACGGAAGCAGCCCAGCACCGCAAGGCCGCTGAAGCCGTTACCGAACAATATACCCAGCTACACCGGCAATTCGCCGAGCAGCTGGACACCTACGCAAAGGCTTTCGAGCCCGAGGAGCCGGATTACTCGCTAATCACCACGGACCCTCAGGCATTCGCCCAGCAGATGGCAGAATATAAGCAGATGCTAGCCCAGCGCGATACGCTCGCGCAGCAGTCCGCCCAAGCCCGCCAGCACGCCGAAACCGTCGAACACCAGCAGGCGGCCCAGAAACAGGCCGCGGAAGAAGCTTATCTCGCAGAGGCCATCCCCGGATGGGCGGACGTGGGCAAGCGAACCGAACTGCTCGGCCATGTCGTCGAAACGGCGCGCGAACTCGGCTATACCGACGAACTCATTCGTCAGGCGCAGTCCACCGATATTCTGGCCGTTCACCGGGCCAGTGAGTGGAAGGCAAAGGCCGATCGCTGGGATGCTTTGCAGAAAAGCAAGATGGAGACGGTTCGAACCGCCAAAACCTTGCCCAAGGTGTCCACGCCAGGGACCGCCCAGCCCAAAGGCAGCGCCCGCGCTCTCGGATTGCAGGACTCGATGGGCCGCTTACGCAAGTCCGGTTCCGTGGACGATGCAGCAGCGGCCTTCCGCAATCTCCGGTAGTTGACGCCCGCGAGGCTCCTGCCGCGAATGTAGGAGCCTCCCATGGCCGTTCCGACGAATACCATCCAGACGATGACCCGCGTGGGCATCCGCGAAGATCTTGCCGACATCATCTACAACATCAGCCCGACCGAAACGCCGTTCGTGACCGCGATCGGCCGCGACAAGGCCGACAATATCTACACCGAATGGCAGACGGATTCCCTAGTCGCCGCCAATGCCAACAACAAGGCGGTGCAGGGTGATGATCTGGCGAACGAGAACCGCCCGGCAACGACCCGGCTTGGCAATTACACGCAGATTTTCACCAAGGTCGTCGGCACCTCGACGACCGATCGCGCCGTCAAGAACGCCGGCCGCGCCGATGAGCATGCCTATCAGCTCGCCAAGGCGGGCAAGGAACTCAAGCGCGACATGGAAGCCCGGTTCACCGGCAATTATGCCGCGGTTGTACCCACGTCGTCTGTTGCGGGTGAATCGGCCGGCGCGCTCGCGTTCATGCGCACCAACACGTCGCGTGGCGCAGGTGGTGCCAACCCCACGCTCTCGGGTTCGACCTCGGGATATCCGAACGCAGCAGCCACCAACGGCACGCAGCGGGCCTTCACCGAGGCGCTGCTCAAGACTGCGATCGCATCCGCCTGGAACGCGGGTGGCGAGCCTTCGCTGGTGATCATGTCGCTTGCGCAGAAGCAGGTCGCCGCGACATTCTCTGGCCTCGCGACGCAGCGCCGAGAGACGGGCGACAAGAAGATTAAGATCATCGCTGGCGCCGATATCTACGTGTCGGACGTGGGCGAGCTTCAGTTCGTGCCCGATCGCTTCTGTTCGGCCCGCGACGCGCTGATTATCGATCCCGATATGTGGTCGATTGCCACGCTCGATCCGCTTCAGCGCCGCAAGCTGGCCGTGACAGGCCTCGCCGACCGCGACGCGATGTATGGCGAAATGACGCTGAAATGCCGGAACGACGGCGCTTCGGCTGTGATCGCCGACCTCACCTGATCCTGACCTGCGGGGCGGTCATGCGCCGCCCCAACGGTTCCAACGCAGGAGAAGATCATGGGTCGCCCCCGCAAAATCATCGCACCGCCGAACGCCGTTGAGCCTGTCATTGCCGCCACGGATGCGAACCCGTTTCCTGAAGGCGGCGCGCCGCTTGTCGAGGAAGCGCCGGTCGTGCCGATCGTCGAGACGGCCGAGCCGGAAGCTGAAGTCGTCTTGTCCGACGACCGAGCCGGTCGCACCGAAATCGAGTGCCTCGTTGCCGAGTGCCACACTGGCGACGGCCGCGTGATGACCCTCGGCGGGCGATGCAAGGTGACGGCGGAGATCGCCGACGACCTCGTGGAGCAAGGCAAGGTGATCCGTGTCTGAGCGGCTTCTCGATTATGACCCTGTGTCGGGCATGAAGACGTGGTTTTCCTCCGAAAACGAGGGCGACACATGGCACCTGCGCTACGAGCAGGACACGTCGGATATCGTCGATCACAACAAGTCGATGCAGTCCGAGTCATTAGATCGCCGCGCAGACATGTGGCACGCGGCAAAAATTCCAATCGTTGTCATGATGGAATGGAAGAACAAGCACGGAATAGAGGCTTGGAATCCCAATCATAAGGATGGCGTCAAGCGCCTGCTGAACGATCCTGACTACCGCTATTTGCGCGTCAACCATTTTATAATGTGAGGTAAGCCATGTCCGGCGCAGCATTTGGCGAATATCGCTCATCCTATACGGCTCTGACCGATCGCGAACAGCGACGGTTGCGCCTCGATGTCAATGGCGCGCTCGTCACATCGGCGCAGGACTCATCTGGGAACGTCGCCCCATCAGGGACTTCGACCGAGCCCGTTTACACGCTACCGGCAGCGGGCAGCACACAGGCTGTGGTCGGAAACGTGGCGAGCGGGGCAACCGACAGCGGGGCGCCGGTCAAAGTGGCCGGCGTCTTTAATACTGCGCTCCCGACCCTGACCAACGGCCAGCGCGGGGATCTGCAGATGACCGCAAAGGGCATCCCGTACGCGACGCTTGCCGGGACAACGGGGACGGCAATAACCAACGGCACGTTGACATCTGATGGTATATCGCTGTCGGGCGTCGGCATCGACGCGCGGAGCTTTGGGTATCTCTGCAACGGCACCACCGAGGACAAGGCGCGCAAGCCGAACCTCTTCGCGCGCATCGCATCGTCCGCTGCGGCCGGCAACCCGGCTTTCCTGAAGGCATCCGCAGGCGATGTCATGCAGTTCTGGGGCCTCTGCGGTGCGACCGCCGTCTTTCTTCAAATCTACAATAAGACAACCCCACCGGTTATTGGGACTGACACGCCGATCCTCACCTATCCCATACTGGCGAGCGAGAGATTCACGCAGACTATCCCCAACGGGGGCGCATATTGCCCCACAGGTATTGCCTACGCGTTCACCACGGATGCGGCCGGGACGACGGGTAGTGCGGCGGCGGCGATAACGTCGTTCGCTCTGCTGGCCGCCTGATATGAGCGACATCAGCACGATTGTCCGCTCCTACGGCGGTGACCAGTTCATCGACGAGGCGACGCTGGCAGCTTGCGGACGGTATCAGCCGACCATCGCTTACCCAGCGAATAATCTCATCGCGCAGCTTGGCGACAGCCGCACGGCGCAGGGTGGTGGCGGCCTCCCAGACGCAATGCTGATTGCTCAGCCAAAATCACGCGCTTACGGGTATCAGACCCACCTCCAGAATTATCTTCATGGCCGGGTGCGCGTTCCTTCCACGGTAAATTTCGGGTTGTCTGGTGATACCAGCGGCCCCAGCGGATCGAACCCCGGTGTAACCTCCCGTGTGGCGAATGTGATCGCGAGCGGCGCTGCAACATGCATCGTTTTGTGCAGCATTAACGATCGCGGAAGTGAGGACAGGACCGCTGCCTTCTCGATCGCCAATCTCGAATATATCGTCGCAACCCTTACTGCTGCTGGGATCTGGGTGATCCTCATCCCTGAGTTGTTCAAGGGTTCGGCCAGCTTCCCCGGCCTGACATTGACCGGCCAGCAACTCCAAAATCAAAAGGATGTGTTTGCTTGGGGGATGGCGCAGACAGGCCGTGTGCGTGTTCGCGTTGTAGATCCTCGCACGCTTCTTTTGTCCAATCCCACCAATTGGACATGGGTCGATAGCGCGACTGGCGACGGCCTGCATGAGGACCTCTCAGGCGCAAAGATCATTGGATATGATGTGCTCGGGCCGCAGGTTGCTGACCTGTTTGCCCAGTTTCCCGGAAAAACATTCACAACGGCGAACCTGTACGACGCATCGACAAATCCTCTCGGCAACCTTCTGGCAAATCCGCTGCTGACGGGCACTGGCGGAACGGCGAACGGTAACGCTGGCACCTGGGCTGACAATGTGACGGCCATCACCGCGCCATCCGGCCTGACGATCACGGGCACCGCGGGCGCGACCGATCCGCTTGGCCGGACGGGCTGCCAGCGTATCCAGATCACGGGCACCCCGTCATCTGGCACAAATCCGTCCTTTCAGTTTGGGATTTCATCCGCGACGGCGAACATCCTGCAGGGTGACAAACTCAGCGGCTATTTCGAAATCTACGTCGCGGCGGCAACGGGCGTCCTGTCGCCCGCAAACACGGTGATGCGGATTGTTCACAACACAGGAACGCCAACGCCTTACTTCACGCAGACCAATGAGCAGGCGACAAATGTCCAGGGCTTTTGCGATATTGCGCCATATTCATGGTTCGCGATGATTGATGAATTTACCGTGCAGACCGGTAATACGGTTTCGGCGACATCGACCTATTCGATCACGCCACAGCTTCTGAACGGCACGGCGTGCAGCCTCGATATTTACATTCGAACACCGTTTCTTGGCAAGAACCAGTACGCATGACCATCTTCCTCGACGCCATCCCGCTTCAAGACCTGTCGAATTACGACGGGCTCAAGCTGTCCATCGCGGCTTGGCTGGAGCGCGACGACCTGACCGACAAGATCCCGTATTTCATCAAAATGGCCGAGGCGCGTTTCCGGCGGGTCATTCGCAACCCGGAGCGGGAAACGGACTTTCCGATCACGCCGGCCGCTACGATCGCACTGCCGGCGGATTTCGATAGCTTGCGCCTGTTCCGCATCCCCGAGCTTCTCGGCGACAAGGGTGTGCCGCAGGTCACGCCCGCCGAATTCTACAAGGGCACGCGCTACCCGGGCAACGCGCCTGTTTTCACGATCATGGCCGGGCAGATCCGCCTTTCGCCGCTGCCATCGTCCGAGACGGTCTATACCGGGTTTCTCGACTATATCGCCACCATCCCCGGCCTGGGCGGCGCGTTCGCATCGAACTGGCTTCTTGCTGGCCATCCCGACCTGTATCTCTATGCGTCCCTGCTGCACGCCGAATTCTATGGCTGGAACGACGACCGCCTGCCCCTGATCAAGGGCGCCGTTGACGAGATGCTGGCGGAATTGTCCGAGGCGGGCATTCGCAAGCGTTACGGCCCCGGGCCACTTGTCGCCCGCCCGCCCGTCTATGAGCCTGTCCGCGGCGCCTATCGCCGATGACGGCCCGAACGATCTTCGGCGCCTATGAGCCCGACAAGCCCGCCTACCTACAGGACGGCCTCACCGACATGGGCAACGCATACCCGCGCGCGAACGGCTATAGCCCCGTAGGCGCGTTCGGGGCGATCACCCCAGCGCTGCCGGCTAACTTCAACGGCGGCGTGGCTTATGTCGCGTCCGACCTGTCGGGGGTGTTGATCGGCGGGACTGAAGATGGCCTGTATCGCGGGAGCGTCACAGCGTGGACGCCGCTCGCGACCGGGTTGAGCGGAAATAACCGCTGGGCATTCACGCAGTTCGGGGATCTTGCCATCGCGGTCAACGGCGGACCGACGAAGAAAATCGACTTGATCACGAATGCGGTTGCCGATGTGACGGGCGCGCCGACAGCCGCCTGCGTCGCGACCGTTCGCGATTTCGTCGTCTACGGGCAGGCGGACGGTAACGCTGCGCTCGTCCAGTGGTCCGGCTTCAACAATGCCGACAGCAATGTGCCGGGCGCCAATCAGGCGGGCTATCAGCCGATGCTTGCCGGCGGCGTGGTGATGGGCATCGCCGGCGGTGAATATGGCATCATCGTCCAGCGCGGGCGCATCGTCCGCATGTCCTATACTGGCGATTCGACCGTGCCGTTCCAGTTCGACGAGATCAGCTCCAATATCGGCGCCATCTCGCGGGGCTCGATCGCGCAGGCGGACAAGTTGGTATTCTTCCTGTCCGACAAGGGGTTCATGGTCTGCGACGGGACCGGCGTGAAGCCGATCGGACATGAGCGTGTGGACGCCACATTCTTCAAGCGGTTCCAGCGCTCCACGCTCGACCAGATGTATTGCGCGATCGACCCGCGCAAGAATATCGCCGCATGGGTCATGCCGGGCAACACGGGGGCCGTATTCCTCTACGATTGGGCGCTCGATCGGTGGGCGGTGTTGAGCCTCGACATTGCGGCGGCATTTTCCGGCTTCACCGCAAACCTGACGCTGGAGGAAATCGACGCGCTGTATCCGGGCGGCATCGACACCATACCCTATTCGCTCGACGATGAGCGGTTTTCCGGCGGCGATCCGCTGCTGTTAATCGTCAATAACGATAATTTTGTCGGGTCGCTGTCGGGTGCCAATATCGCGGCATGGTTCACGACCCCGTTCGTCGAGTATACCCAAGGCCGGGAAACTCGCTTTCGCGAGGCGCGGCCGATCGGCGATGCTGTGTCGGGCGTCACGATCACGCTCGATAGCCGGGCGAGGCTCGGCGATGGGCCAGCCACCACATCGACCGGCGCGCTGAACGCGACTGGCCGGATGCCGGTTCGATCAGCCGGCCGCTACACCAAGGCGCGGCTCGATTTTGCCGATTCCGCGGTGTGGACGTTCCAGCAGGGCGTCGAGCTCGAAAAGGCGGCGGGGCGCAAGCGGTGACGCTCAAGGTTCCTGTCAACACTTCGAATGTGCCGGACTGGATTCGGAAGGCGGCCGATGCCGTCAATCAGGCGGTGGAGAGAATCTCCAGCTATGCGCGGTCCTTCTCGACGCAGGCGTTGAACGTCGGTGGGCAGCAGACAATCCCGCTCTACCCGATCGGGAACGCGGGGCAGATCACGCTAGCGAGCGATGTCGTCCAGGCCGATACCGACCTGGAGGATGCCAACGAGCGCGAATTCCTGTCGATCATCGGGTTCAATGTCGCCCATGGTTACGATGCGGTAGACGCGACCCGCGCGCAGCATGACAAGGTAGCGCAATATGTCGGGCTTCTGGCGTTCCCAGGCTGTGCCGATGTCTGGGCCGTCAATCATCTGCTGACATTGCAAAGCGGCGTGGACCCGATCAATTCGCACGTCAACGAAAGCGATCTGAACAACAACAGCGGTGTGCATTACGGTGACGCGCCAGGCGGGACAGGCTTGGGTCCGCAGTCGGCCTATGTCTTCGCCGCGACAGGGGCGGGAACGCACCGGATAACGGCCGGCTACCTTGCGGCCTTCAGCGGGGCTGGTGCTAACCGGGGGTACGTCGCTGCGACCGGATGCATCCAATCTGGGTTTGAGGATTGCTCCTCGGCGACGGTGGCATTCCGCGCCGCTGGCGCCAACACGAACGCGTTCAGCAGTAAGGCCGCGTTCTGCGTTGGGCCGCATTACATGCTGGGCAACGGCCATCGGATCGCCGGCCGCAACGCCGCAGACACAGCGGATCTTACCGTCGCTGAGATGGGTACGGACAACCGCGTCTACCTCGGTGGGCGATCCGGCGGCACCGAGGCCGCTGCTGGCGTGTCCATCAAGGCGGCGGTCCCGACCTATGCCACGAACGCCGCAGCGCTGGGCGGCGGGCTTGTGGCGGGCGATATTTACCAGACATCGACCGGGCAGTTGATGATCACGTTCTGATGCTTGCCGCGCCCGCGCCTTTAGGTTACAAATGCGCTGCGCGCCCATCGCTTGCGAAGCCGTTTCCGACGAACTGGAGATGGCATGGGGCTTGAAATCGGCATGATCAAAGATCCTCTCCACTGGCAACAGTGGCCGATAGCCCGCGCCTATCTCGATCCCGCGCTTTCCCAGAGCGACGAGGATTGGGCGTCAGTCGAAAACGACCTGAACTCCAACGAAATGCAGCTTTGGGCTGTTCTGGAAGGGGGTGAGAAAAAGCTGTTAGCGGCGGCAGTAACCCGCATTGCGCAGACCAACAGTGGCGAAGTCGCTGAGATATATTTGTGCGGCGGCGCAAACCATCGAGATTGGGCAGTAGATCTTGCCTCAACTATCGCATCGTCATCCCGGGAAATAGGATGCCGTTCTGTTCGTATCTTCGGGCGATTAGGGTGGAAAAAGATATTAGAATCGTTAGGATTCAAACCGAATTTAATGATTTACGAGTTGGTGCTGTGAAGACGATCCCACTCCCGTCACAAGTGACTTTGCAGGATCTGCTTAGGTATGATCCGAGCAGTGGTCATCTGTATTGGCTCGCCCGAGATCCAATTTCATTTGCTGGTAAAGGCCGGTCGAAGGAGCACGAGGCGGCGCTGTGGAATGCGAAAAATGCCGGGAAGCGCGCGTTTTCCTACCAAAAGCATGGCTACAACCAAGGCCGAATTTTCGGTATCCGCTACAATGCGAATAGGATCATTTGGCGTTTGGTGACTGGCGAAGAACCCGGGGAATTGGTCGTAGACCACAGAAATGGGAACCCTATGGATGATCGGTTCTCAAACCTGCGGGTCTTGACCCAGCAGGACAATACGAAGGGCCGATTTAAGTCTCAAGCCGCGCGGAATCCAATAATGGGTATTTCCCGGAAGGGGGCGGGTTGGTGTTCCTACATTAGGTTTGGCGGTAAGCAGCACTCAAAGACATTCCGCTGCTTCGGCGCGGCCGTCATGGACAGGAAGCGCTCGGAAATGGAAAATGGGTTCAGTGAGCGCCATGGAAGGCGCCGTAATGGGTAAGAAAAGCAGCAAATCCACGACGGGTCCGAGCAAATTCGCCAAGCCCTACATCCAGTCGGGCGTCAACGAGGTGACGAACGCCTATAATGCGAACAAGGGCAACATCGCGAGCATCAGCGATATCCTGGCAAAGAACATGCCGGGCGTGGTTGATTCAACGATCAACAACGAAGGCTTGTCGGCGGCAAACACGCTCAACACCGACACGCTGAACGGCAAATATCTCCAGGGCAACCCATACCTCCAGCAGATCATCGACCAGACCAACCGCGATGTCACCGATGGGGTGAATTCCGGCATCGGTATGCGCGGTGTGACCGGCGGCAGTGCGCATGCCCAGATTTTGGCGCGCGAGCTGGCGAAAAGCGAAAGCAACCTGCGCTATACCGATTATTCCAAGGAGCGCGGCTATCAGGATGCGGCTATCGGAAAGGCCGCGGGGCTATCCACGGCGAACGACGCCAATATCCAGACGCTGCTGCAATATCTGACCGGAGCGGCTACGATCCCCACCGTGGGCGCAGAGAATTATTCCGACCAGATCGCCAAGCTTATGGGCCAGTACACCACCACCACCGCGAAAAACTCGACGCTCGACAATATCCTGAACACGGTCAGCGCGGCATCCAGTGCGTACAAATCCTTCTCTGGGGGAAGTAGCTGATGGCGATGTTCGGCGGCAAGCCACGCATTGACGAGGGAATGGACCCACTGGCTCTCCAGCAGCCCTTGCAGCCGATCGCCCCGCAGGCGGTCAGTGCGGATCTTCGCCCGCATTTTTTCGAAAAGGGCGGCCTTGGCGGCAAGATTGCGAACGGCATCGGCGACTTTGCAATGTATCTCGGTGCAGCACGCGGCAATCCGCTTGGCACGGCTCTTATGCGCCAGCAACAGGATCAGCGGGAGAACGCGCTTCGGCAAGCCGAGTTGGATCGCCGGAACAACAAGCCGCAGATCCATTTCGGTGAGAATGGACTCGTGCAGCGGTTCAACCCAGAGACGGGCGCGATCGAGGTGATCAATCCCGGGACGCCCGACATTCCCAAGCCGCCCGCCATGCAGCAGCAGATCGAATACTTGCGGACGCTGAAGCCTGATATCTCACCGGATGAGCTATTTCGAACCGCACAGCGCGCCATAAGTGGCTACGGCTACAGCGACGAGGCTCGCACGGCGAAGGTGTCCGACCAGATCGCAGTTGCAGATCACCGTCTCGGCAACTCGCAGCAGTTGAAGGCCACACCGACCTATGCGGGCCTGCATCCGAAGGCGGCCGGCGGCGGCGGCATGTTTGCCGGCAAGATCCACGGCCGCAGCAAGTCGAACCCGATGCCGGTCAACAGCAAGGAGCAGTTGATGTCGGTCCCTCCTGGC
>TARA_R110002074_G_scaffold112770_1_pt1 | contig 23782 bp, 19 predicted proteins | sample TARA_R110002074 | Tara Oceans TARA_R110002074 (sample SAMEA4397215) | marine metagenome | biome: Polar Biome; feature: [MIX] marine epipelagic wind mixed layer (ENVO:01000061); material: water (ENVO:00002006), including particulate matter (ENVO:01000060) such as... | depth 10-100 m | reverse complement strand
ACCCTCCTCAAGGAGGGAATACACTCCATTAAGCTATATGTTCCTGATAACTATCTCGAACTCACGTTAATTTAACCTATAGAGTTTGTTATAAGTTAGTAAAGCAACTCAAAACTGCGACTGAAAACTGTTTTTACTGAAACGTAAAATTAATAAAAACACCACGCGTTTTCATACCCGCAATATTGCTTGTCCATGGGCTGTTTGGGTCTTCATCCCTAACCAATTCATCATTAATTCCAAATAATCCACGAATAGAAGGTGTGAATTTAAAGTTGTATAAATACATATCGATACCAAAACCCAATTCGTAAAACAATGGACTGGTTTTGGTTCTAAACTGCCCGTTTTTGTTGTCTTCAGGATTATCTTCGTTACTTGATAAGTTTAAAGCAGTAGAAAAACCACCAACAATAAACGGTTTAAAATTATTGATTCGCTTGGTAGAAATCTTTAACAATAAAGGAATATGGATGTAAGTTGATTTAACTTCCCTAATTAAATCGGAATCTTTTTCGGTGCCATCAAAATACATGCGACTGTAATACAACTCTCTTGTAGTAATAAGTAAACCAGGTTCTAAGCGTAAATCTATAAAACTATTAATACGTATGTTTCCTATTAAGCCCACATTAAAACCAGGGCTTCTGTTTACGTAAATATCACGCAGATCTTCATTGTAATCAAAGTTAAAATCGTAGCTGTTAACACCTAAAAAGTAGCCCCAACGTAGTAAATTGTTTTCTGTAGATCCACGACCTTGATTGGCATCATAGGTTACTTTCTCTTTTTTAAACAACTGCGCACTAGATGTTTGTATGATAAATAAAAAGGCTATTGCTGCAAAAAAGTGTTTCATATTATGACTTAGACGATTTATAAATTGTTGCCACACCAAAGGTTTGCGGAAAATCTTCAACATTAATAAACCCAATTTTTCGTAAAATATTGTTTAAAGCTTCCCCATATGGAAAAACAGATGCAGATTCGCATAAATATTTATAAGCACTTCTATCTTTAGAAAAGACTTTACCAATTAAGGGTAAAATATTTTTTGTATAAAAGTTATAACCTTGTTTATAGGGCGATTTGGTTGGCATAGATGTTTCTAAAATAACGAATGTGCCATTGGGCTTTAGAACTCTATAAATTTCCTTTAAACCGTTTTCTAGGGTCTCAAAGTTTCTCACTCCAAAAGCTACAGTAATAGCATCAAAACTATTATCTTCAAATGGCATATTTTCACTATCGGCTAAAACCATTTCAATTTTGAATTCTAAACTTTTCTTTTTAATTTTTTCTTTACCAATATCAAGCATGCCGCTACTAATATCCAAACCAACAATTTTGGTCGCGTTGGTTTCAGCAAGATTAATAGCTAAATCACCAGTTCCAGTAGCAATATCCAATATCGTATCAGGATTACTTTCCTTAATTATATTTACTACTTTTTTACGCCACTTAATATCTATTCCGAACGAAATAACCCGGTTTAAGCCATCATAATCACCAGAAATGGTATCAAACATTTTGGTTACCTGCTCTTTTTTACCTAAATCACTATCCTTATAGGGCTTAACTTTTGACAAATCTGAAATTTTTGCCAAAGATAACCTTTTCGGAAAGTATAAAACAATAGTGTTACCACATTATATTGAGTAAAATTAATATAGCAATATTAATTTTGTAGTATATTTGCTCTACTTTTTATGATTGATAAAAAATGAAAATAATCATTGCAGGAGCTGGTGAAGTTGGATTTCATTTAGCAAAATTATTGTCTTACGAATCCCAAGAAATTACTTTAATTGACCCCAATAAAGATAGTCTGGTATATGCAAATTCTCATTTGGACATTAAGGTTCTAAAAGGAGATGCAACCTCTATAAGAATATTAACTGAGGCAAAAGTTAATGCTGCGGAATTATTTATAGCAGTAACATCGTCCCAAACTACTAATATTACAGCTTGTGTATTAGCCAAACAACTTGGAGCACAAAAAACTATAGCAAGAATTTCCAATACTGAATTTATTGATTTTAAAAACAAAATTGGATTTGCCAAATTTGGAATTGACGAATTAATTTCTCCAGAACAGTTAGCAGCAGCAGAAATTCAACTTTTATTAAATCAATCTGTTTTTAATGATACCTATGAGTTTGAAAATGGCGCATTAACCATGTTGGGTTTAAACTTAACAGAAGCCGCTAAGATTATTGGGAAATCTGTTAAAGAAGCAGCTCAAATGATTCCAAACGTACACTTTGTGCCCATTGCTATTCAACGTTATGGTTCCCATTTAACAATTATTCCGAGAGGAAATACCATGTTTGCTAAAGGCGATCATGTGGTTTTTATTACATCCAAAGGAGGCGATGAGGAGTTATGTAAATTGGCTGGTTTATATAAAACTCAAATTAAAGATGTTATGATTCTTGGAGGTGGAAGAATTGGAAGAAAAACAGCAAAGAGTTTAACAAAAGTACAGGGGAGATTTAATGTAAAGTTGTTTGAAAATGATAAAGAACGCGCTTTTGAATTGGCCGATCGTTTGCCTAACGCATTAGTAATCAATGGAGACGGACGACATGTTGAGTTGTTAGAAGAAGAAAGCATATCGGATATGGATGCCTTTATTGCTGTTACTGGAAATTCTGAAACTAATATCATTTCTAGCCTTGTAGCTAAAAATAGGGGGGTTAAAAAAACCATTGCTTTAGTGGAAAATATGGATTATTTCGATCTTTCCCATTCCATAGGTATAGATACCATAATAAACAAAAAACTTTTGGCAGCCAATAGCATTTTTAGATACATAAGGAAAGGTGATGTTGTTGCGATGACAAAATTAAGCACTATGGATGCTGAACTTTTAGAATTTATTGTAAAACCAAAATCTAAGATTTGTGATAAAGAAATTAAGAGTATTAATTTCCCACTTAGCGCTATTATTGGTGGCGTAATAAGAGGTGGCGATGGGATGCTTGCTCTTGGCGATTTTAAAATTATAGCAGGAGATCGGGTTGTTGTTTGTTGTTTGCAAAATTCAATTAAAAAAGTCGAAAGTTTTTTCTTTTAGCCTAATTCAAATCTGCGTGAAACTAAATTATAGAATTATTCTCCATTTTTTCGGTTTGCTGTTATTATTCAATGGTGGATTCATGCTTATTTCTGCACTTGTAAGTTTTATTTACAAAGATGGCGTTACGCTAAATCTAGTTTTTTCAGGCGTTTTGGTTTTAGTTTTAGGTGTTATTTCCATGTTGTCTTCCTTGAAACATAGAAAAGAAATGAATAGGCGAGAAGGTTATGTAGTAGTAGCATTTGGGTGGATAATCATGACACTTTCAGGAACTATTCCGTATTTGTTTACCGGGGCAATTCCTAGCTTTACAAATGCGTTTTTTGAAACGATGTCTGGTTATACCACAACAGGTGCTTCCATACTAAATGATATTGAAGCGATGCCAAAAGGTATTTTATTTTGGCGCAGTTTAACCCATTGGATTGGTGGTATGGGCATCATCGTTCTGGCTATTGCTATTTTGCCATTATTGGGAATAGGAGGTATGGAATTATTTGCAGCAGAAGCTCCTGGACCAAGTGCCGATAAATTACACCCAAGAATTACAGATACCGCAAAACGATTATGGCTTATTTATTTTGGATATACCGCCGCTGAAACTATTTTGTTGCAAGTTGCTGGTATGTCGTTTTTTGATGCTATAAATCATGCGTTGTGTACACTCTCAACAGGTGGTTTTTCTACTAAAAACGCAAGTGTTGCTTATTGGAATGGGCAACCCATAATTCAATATATCATCATCGTATTTATGTTTTTAGCGGGTACAAATTTTGTATTGAGTTACTTTGCGTTTACAGGAAAAGTTCAGAAAATAATAAAGGACGAGGAGTTTAAACTTTATTTTAAATTTATAATAGTTTTTACTGTTATTGCAGCATTAATCATTTATTTTAAGGCCGATGTTTCTGCCTCATCCATAGCGCACCCCATGGTTTGGGGGGAAGCCGAAAGTGCTTTTAGGCACGGTTCGTTTCAAGTAATATCTGTTATTACCACCACAGGTTTTGTTACAGCAGATTATACCATGTGGACACCCTTTTTGGTGGTTTTATTTTTCGGACTTATGTTTTTAGGAGGTTCGGCAGGAAGTACATCGGGCGGGGTGAAAGTGATGCGTCATTTAATTTTGATAAAAAATGGTTTTTTAGAGTTTAAACGCACTTTACACCCTAATGCGGTTTTACCTGTTCGATATAATAATAAGGCCATTTCTGGAGAAATCGTGTTTAATATTTTGGGCTTTTTTATTCTTTATATGCTATCGTTCATTATAGGTGGATTAGGATTTTCTATGATGGGAATAGAATTTGAATCTGCCATTGGCTTAGCAGCGTCAAGTTTAGGAAATGTGGGGCCTGCTTTAGGTGATTTCGGGCCTGTAAATAATTATTCAAATTTACCAAGTATAGGTAAGTGGTGGTGTAGTTTTTTAATGCTTATTGGGCGTTTGGAATTGTTTACTGTTCTTATTTTATTAACGCCTTTCTTTTGGCGAAATAGATAAAATTCCAAAAAATTTTCATTTTTCAAAACCATCAGTATTTATAAGGTATTTTGAGTTTTTAAGTTTGATTTTTAATGCGTTAGAGTTTCTTTTAATGTAACAATTTTGTTGTATAAACGTCTCTATTATATAACCATTAAAACAATCAATCATGGAATTAGTATTAACAATTGAAGATTTAGAGCCATTACCAAAACAACAAGAAGACTTAATAGTGAAGCCTTTAGGATTTTTAAATTCTAAATATAAAAATGTTGTAAACGAAAGTTTAAATAATGCATCTTCAAAATCAATTTATGGAATTAGACAACGTATTAAAAGTAGAAGTTATACAACCACTTGTGTTGCTGAAACCACTTTAAGATTATCTGTATTTCTTACAGTTATTCTTTTAATATTCAATTAATCTCAGTTTCAAATATATTTTATTAATTGTCTAGTACTTTTCTTGGATATAGTCAATCTCACATAGAACAATTAATAGATGGTGTTTTAATCGAAAAGAATTCCTCGACGCTCTGCGTCGGGGTTTCCGTTGAAATTGTCATTCCCGTGAAATCGCAGATTCACGAATACAGAATTATAGAAATAGTAATCAATGAGTAAAACGGGAATCTAAATAACAGTCCCGAAAGCTTTCGGGATCGATTTTTGACCCTAAAGTCAAAATGAAACGAGCGAAATACCTCTATGGCTCTGCCTCGAGGATAGTTCGTTTCAAGAAATTCTTTTATTGTATGATATTGATAAAAAAGAAGAGATATCAAATTTTGATAAAACTAATAATAATGCGAATCAAGGGTTAAAAAATCAGGACAATAAAAGCAGTGGCCGGTCTTCCGCACACGTGTAGCGTCAGGCCTTTTGTGGACCTGACCTTGCTTGCTCTATGTATATCGGATCTCTCGATAAGCCAACTGAACAGGGCTTCTATCGGCTGCCTGGTCTTCGAACCGCCCTTGAATAAAGGTCATTGCAAGCCCTGTCAAATTTCTTTAAAACATCCGCCATTCCTTTGACGGCCTTTACGACCTTAACATTTGAGAATTGAACGTGTGGTCCATGTTCTTAAAAAAAGCGCTGTCGTGGTATATTTTGTCCCCAAAGAACGTGCGGTCTTCAATTTTAGGCCAAGCATCCTTATAAAGGGTAAGGTCGCTTACGCAGGCCGGTGTAAATATGGTCCGTTCCGGATGTGGCAACCTGCCCGTATTGCAAAAACCCAAAGCATGCAACTTCATGCCGTAATAATACATGCTTTTTGTGGGACAATAGCCTTTGGCTGTAATTTCTGGGGCTACTTTTCCTGCACGTTTTCCCGAACAGATAATGATGGGCATGAAATCCAGCACACTATGGTCCAAGGAGCGCTCTTTTGGGGCAAATTCATCCAAGAGTGCTTCAACAAGGGGACCATTACGCAGGAAACCCTGTTGAGCCTATTGTTAAAGGCCTGGTAGCTCCCCAGATCAGGAAACCAATCCAGCAGGTACTCCATTGCAAACTGGTGTATCTTGTTCATTTTAAAATTCCCTGGTGCTGCACCACGAACAGGTATATGGTTATGATCTCTTGATCCGTGGGCTTGGGCTCTCTGTTGTTGCTAAAGCGCTCACATCTGTATTGTAGGTCCTGCTCGAATTTTTCACAGACATAACAATATATTTTCACTAACTTGTAATCCTTGTTATGGGTTTTTGTATTCAAAATAATCTTGTTGAAATTGACTATTAATATTCTGATAATCAATAACTTAAACAAGTTTAAGGCGTTGTTTTTCAACTAATTAGGCTTGTTTTTTTGTTCTAAACCCTTGATTCGCATTACTAAGTGAATTGTTATTACAGTTTAATAATCTCAGTACATTATTTTGACTGATGTTTAAAGATGTTAAATGGTTATTTCCGCATACTAATGTTTCTAAACTTAAGTTTTGACTAAGGTTCAAAGTTGTTATTGCATTATTGATGCAATTTAAACTTACCAAATCCTCAAAGGCTGAAATACCCGTTATATCAGTAATGTTTTCATTTGATATATTTAAAGTGGTTATTCCTTGAGCATCAGAAATTAAAATGTTACCATTTATACTATTAGTGTCTATTCCAGAATTCACAAGAGCTGTTTCAAAATTAGTGCCGGGTATGCTAACGGTTTGTGTGTGGAAAATACTAGTAAAAAATATTGTGGCGAGTAAAGAAAATGTAATTTTTTTCATGATTATAAATTTTAAAATTTGATTAATAGCTTACAATGCTAAACTCTAAAATTGAATCATGTTATACATCAATGTATTTCTGGGTTTTTTAAACCTTGGGTTTTCCCTGTATAATTATAGTTGTTTTGCCAGTGTTTCAGAGTATATTACACTTCAAAATTTTGATTATAAGGCGTTTTTATAATTTTTCGTATTTCAGAGTTTCAAAAAACCATCAAAATCTATTTTAAGGTACTTTTCAGACGATTTAAGACACTTTCACGTAATTAACAAATGTTGATAATTATTGAATAAACTATCATAAACCCTTCACAAATGCGTCTTAATTTCGTATATTTGTTTGTATTCAGAAGGATGCTATTAAGCGTCCTTTTTTATGAAATTGAATCAAACTAAATTTAGATAAATATATAATATGAACGAACCAAAAGAAGAATTTAACAAGCACAATTATTCGGCAGATAGTATTCAAGCTTTAGAAGGTATGGAGCACGTACGCATGCGCCCATCGATGTACATTGGAGATGTTGGTACAAGAGGCTTACATCATCTCGTTTATGAGGTTGTCGATAACTCTATTGATGAAGCTTTAGCAGGCCATTGTAATAATATAACTGTTATTATTAACGAAGATAATTCTATTACCACAGAGGATGATGGTCGTGGTATTCCGGTTGATTTACACAAAAAAGAAGGAGTTTCGGCTTTAGAGGTTGTCATGACTAAAATTGGTGCAGGTGGTAAGTTTGATAAAGATTCTTATAAAGTGTCTGGTGGTTTACACGGTGTTGGTGTAAGTTGTGTTAATGCCTTATCGGAACATTTAAAAGCTACGGTTTATAGAGAAGGTAAAGTGTACGAACAAGAATATGAGCGTGGTAAAGCTATGTATCCTGTAAAACAGGTTGGTGAAACTGATAAAAGAGGAACAACGGTTACTTTCAGGCCAGATTCAACAATTTTTACACAAACTTTAGAATATAGTTATGATACTTTAGCGAGCAGACTGCGTGAGTTAGCCTATTTAAATAAGGGGATCGTCATTCATTTAGTTGATAAAAGGTCTAAAAAAGAGGATGGGGAATTTGAAGGTGAAACATTTCATTCAACTGAAGGTTTAAAAGAATTTATACGTTATTTAGATGCAACGAGAGAGGCTTTAATGAAAGATGTCATTGCTTTTGAAGGTGAAAAGAACGGTGTGCCAGTTGAGGTTGCTATGATTTATAATACCTCTTATGCTGAAAATCTACACTCTTACGTAAATAACATTAACACACATGAAGGTGGTACGCATTTATCAGGGTTCCGTCGTGGTTTAACGCACACTCTGAAAAAGTATGCAGATGAATCAGGTTTATTAAAAAACTTAAAGTTTGATATTGCGGGTGATGATTTTCGCGAAGGTCTTACAGCAATTATTTCTGTAAAAGTTCAAGAACCACAGTTTGAGGGTCAAACCAAAACTAAATTAGGGAATAGAGAAGTTTCTGCGGCGGTAAGTCAATCCGTTTCAGAAATGTTAACTGATTACCTTGAAGAAAATCCAGACGATGCTAAAATTATTGTTCAAAAAGTAATTTTAGCGGCACAAGCACGTCATGCAGCCCAAAAAGCTCGTGATATGGTGCAGCGTAAAACCGTTATGAGTATTGGCGGTTTGCCTGGAAAATTAAGTGACTGTTCTGAACAAGATCCTACAAAATGTGAAGTGTTTCTAGTAGAGGGAGATTCGGCAGGTGGAACCGCAAAACAAGGTAGGGACAGAGCGTTTCAAGCCATACTTCCACTTCGTGGAAAAATACTGAATGTTGAAAAAGCCATGGTCCACAAGGTTTTTGAAAACGAAGAGATTAAAAATATTTTTACAGCCTTAGGCGTTACTATTGGAACAGAAGAGGATAGTAAAGCCTTAAATCTTTCAAAACTGCGCTATCATAAAGTAGTGATTATGTGTGATGCCGATATTGATGGTAGCCACATTGCGACGTTAATTTTAACCTTCTTTTTCAGATATATGAAAGAACTTATCGAAAACGGACATATATACATTGCAACGCCACCATTATATTTAGTGAAGCGAGGTGCCAAAAAACAATATGCTTGGTCTGATAAAGAACGTGATGACATTGTTTCAGAATTTGGAGACGGTTCTAAAATACAACGTTATAAAGGTTTGGGAGAAATGAATGCATCCCAACTTTGGGATACTACAATGAACCCTGAGTTTAGAACGATGCGTTTAGTGCAAATTGATAATGGTACAGAAGCCGATAGAATATTTTCGATGCTAATGGGTGATGAAGTACCACCACGTAGAGAGTTTATTGAGAAAAATGCTATTTACGCTAATATTGATGCGTAAATTTATATGTTGAATAAAAGAAGGCTGATTAAAATTTTTAATCAGCCTTCTTTTATTTATAAATAGTTTTCTTGGATAACTTGATTATTACAAGCCTAACCTTACACTTGGGGCGTTAACTCTAACTCCAGTATTAATAGTGCTTCTTCGTGTTGGATATCTTTCGTAATAATAGCCGTTATAGCCATGATAATAAAAAGAAGCATGTTGGTAGTAATACTCGCTATGATGACAATGCTGATTACAATGGTCATAGTGTTCAGCATAAGCATCTTTCTTTCCTTTCATATAAGCTCTATATGCTTTTTTATCTCTTTTTTTTAAGCTTTTTTCATAATCTTTTTGTTCTTTCCAAAAAGCTTCTTCTTCCTCTTTATTTTCAGCAATAAATTCCTGCTCATATTTAGCATCTTCAGCGGCTCTTTTTTGATAATAGGATTTTTTGTCAATAGTGTTATCATTAGAAACTTCATTTTCTTGAGCATTAGTTAAAAATGACATACTAATTGCTAAAATAAATAGGGATGTTTTAAATAATTTCATGACTTTTAAATTTAAGGTTAATAATTAGCTCTAATGAAGCCTTCATTATTAAGACACCTAACTTCTTTTTTACCCTATCTGGATTGATAGATGTATAATTTTTAACCAGTTTATAGTCAAAAAGAACCAAGACTGTAGTGCGTATATATTATAGCATCAAAGCTTAATCTGTTGTTCTCCTTTTTTAGGATTTTAGTTTAAAAATCGAACCCTAGAGAAAACATCCAAGCTCTATTTTTTGGGTTTCCCTCCTCGTAAACACTTCCCATACCTAAATGATATCTAACTCCCATACTTACTCCTGAATTCGTTTTAAAGCCACCACCAAAATTAAAACCCCAATCAAAATTTTGAGGATCAAATTCCTGTGAGGTATCAAAAAGCCCGAAGTTGCTATCAAATTCTTCTTTATGGGAAATGGCGAAGCCAATTTGAGAACCAGCTTCTAAAAAGAAATTTTCATCAGGATATATTTTAAGCATTAAAGGTAAGTTTAAATAATTGAGCTTTTGAGTAAACGTGCCTCCATTGTCTTCTAATTCATAGCCTTGTTGTGAGTATAATAATTCTAACTGTAAAGCAATGCTTTCTGATAAAAAAGACTCCCCATATAATCCAACATGGAAGCCATGACGCTGACCAGTTTCAGTGTCGCCATCAAAACTTACAGCGGCTAAATTATATCCCAATTTTAATCCAGCGCTAGATTTGTTTAAATCGTTATTTTCTTGTGCGTGAAAACTAAAAATAATACTTAATGTTAGTAATAATGTAATGTGTAATGTTTTCATTTTTTTTTAAATTTTAGGTAAACTTTTAATTATTTATTTATCTGCCACCATTAGCTTTAAGGTCTGCAATACATTGAGCGTCTAACTGAGGTGCAGCACTCATGTTGGCCATATTCGAGATACCAATCCCAGATTCCGAAGCCCAATACATCAAACAATTTTCCTCATCACAATGTTTTGGATACTCATCATCTTCATGATTCTCTTGCATGGGCGTGCCTAGGTTTGTAAGCCCGAAAATATGTCCAAATTCATGGGTAATCACTGTGGTTTCCAATAACGAACGATTCGGTTCAAAAGGACCGTTGCTTAAATCCTGAACGGTTTCTTCATAAATTACAAAAGAAGTGTTCCAATAGGCGCTTCCTAAAACGACTGTACTTTCAGCATCTGAATCCTTATCAGATTTTCCATCAGAAAAATAGGCCCAAACGGCTATTCGATTATCCGTATTATAATATTGTCTTTGTTCTCTTTCTATATCAGCTATTTCCTCAATCGTATAAACCGCTTTTCCGGGAGAAGGAATTCCTCGCTTTTCAATAGTTATACCTTCAGGTTTATATGTGCGTTCTTTTAAAAAAGAAACAAAATTATTGATAGTTGTTTGTGAGGGCTCAAAACCTTCAACGTAAACTAATTCGATAATCATACTTGTAAATATATCATCAGATAATAGATTATTTGCTGAACTACCAGTGGTTTGACGATTAACCGATTTGTTTACTGGATTATTTAGATTACTGTCCTCGCTTACCGATTCATCTTTTGAACATGCGCTTATAATTGCGAATACTAAAAATGCTATTAGAATTTTGTACTTCATTTTTTTAGATTTAAATTAATAAACAGCTGCCCAAATAGGCAGCTGTTTTAACCATAACATAGGTGACAAATGCTGTTCCAGTTTTTAAATTTGGGATAAAACTAGAGTTATTGCTGCATTTGTTGTGCTTTGCAGAGAGATAGAACTTTCTGAGTAGCTTGTTACTTGCCAAGTATTATTTAGTAACTCGAAAGTAGCATTTCCCGAGAACGTTAAAGTTAAAAAAACTTCAAGCTCTGATGTTACGGCGTAAGTTCCCTCAACATCTTCAATAGTAGCATTTACTATATTTTCAGCTGTACAGGTTAAATTGTTCGCAAAATCTATAGTATAATCCGCATAATCATTTGCGGTATTTACACCAGTGGCAACAAACGATTGTACTTTAAACTTGCCTTCTACTAAAATAGTTTCTAAATCATTAGCATCTTCTTCTGCTTCTTGCATAATATCTTCATCAGCTAAACAATCCGTAATTCTAGTCTGTAAATCCATGTCGCTAGTAATTTCAACTACGCTGCTGCTTTCACCACTTACATTAGCTGTAATGGGATAATTAATTGCAAAAAGGGCATCATCACCAAAATTGTTCATGTAAGTGTACAATTGTGGTTTAGATTCTATAACCACACTACCGGTTTGTTCTGCATTTAAATCGAAAGTTAAAATCGTAATTGGGAAATCAAAATCCAAGCAATTAATTGCGTCTTCAGCTTTGTTTTCTGCGTCTTCACAGGTATCAATAAGTGCATCATACTCAGATTGACTTGCAACTTGAACTTCAGTATAGTTGCTTAATCTAACAGTTAGGGGAAATTGTAATTCGATACTGTCATCATCATTGGTAATCTGTCCTAAAATATTCAAAACTAATTGGTAATCGGCTTCACTAACTAAAGTAATTTCGGTGTTATTAATAGTGGCGGTTACAGGTAATAAAATTGATGAACAAGAAATGCCATCTAAAAAATCGTCAAAACTACCATCGTACATGGATGCGCGTTCTAAGTTATTTGCTGTTGGCGACGTTGAAGAATTGGTATTTGGGTTGTTGCCGTTTTCAGTGTCTATTTCATCTTGACAAGACATAAGTCCTAAAAATGAAAGACATAAAGTTGCTGTTACTAATTTTAAAGTTTTCATGATTCTAATTTTTTTTGGGTTTAAATTTTTGTTTAAATTTTTTCTTTTTTATAGCGATTATTTTCGCCTTTCTATAGGTAAGACACTCTTGGTTATTTTTACCCTACCTTATTTTTAAATTAATTTGATTATCAACCTTATTGAGATGATTATGCAAGTTGCCAGTATAATTAACAATAAAGTTTGTATAATTCTATAAATGGTATTAAACTTCATAAAGCTATTGTTTTCGTACATGTTTAAGACCCTTACAACTAAATTTACCCTACCAAAAAAATAATTTTTTCGTTTTTTCATTTTTAACAAGTTGTTTTTCAGTCTTTTAAATAATTAGTTTTTTTGTTTTATTTTTGTTCAAATCTATAACCTATAAAAAGTTTATGAAGCGCCCCGAACACAAACTTTGTGAAGAATCCTATTTCAACTCCTTTTATCTAGAACATATTCAAGCTGCTAATAATTTTGCTTTTTATAAATGCGGAGATAGAGCAGCGTCGTTAGATTATGTTCATGATGCATTTGCGAAAATTTGGGAGAATTGTTCAAAAATAGATTTTACCAAAGCTAAAACGTATTTATTTACTACCGTTAATAATTTGTTTTTAAACGCTGTACGCCATCAAAAAGTTGTGATGTCTTATGCCAAGGAAGCGCCATATTTGGATAAAACAAATTTGAATCCTGAATATTTAATGGAAGAAGACGAGTTTAAAAATAAATTAATGGCTGTAATTCAAGATTTAAATGAAGAGCAACGTGTAGTTTTTTTATTAAATAGGATAGACGATAAAAAATATAGGGAGATAGCAGAAATGTTGGAAATATCTCAAAAAACAGTTGAAAAACGAATGTCTGCTGCTTTGAAAATATTGCGTAAAAAGTTGGAAGAGGTAAAAATTTAATTTTTTTATAGGGTAAACATATATTAAGGTGTCTTAAAGTTGAAAAGCAATAAAATGAATAAGGAAAATGACATATTAAAATGGTTTGAAGGTGAAATATCTTCTGAGGAAATCAAAAAACGATATCCCAGTGAAGATTTTTCAACCCTTGAAAAACTTAGTTTTTATTCAAAACAAATTGACGTTCCAGTAGTTGATGTAAAAAAAGCATTAGCCGATTTTAAGAAAAGAACATTCAATAAAAAGGAAGAAACCAAAGTTATTCCGTTAAACTTTAAATCATTCTTAAAAATAGCTGCCATATTTGTGGTTTTACTCACATCTTCATATTTCTTGTTTTTCAATAACACAACATCTTATTCAACAGACATTGCACAAACAGAAACCTTCAGACTCCCTGATAAATCTGAAGTTATTTTAAACGCACAATCAAAATTAGAATTTAATAAAAAGGATTGGAAAGAAGAAGGTAGGCACCTAAATTTGGACGGGGAAGCCTTTTTTAAAGTAACAAAAGGCAAAAAATTTACCGTAAGTACCGAAACGGGAAGTATTCAGGTTTTAGGAACTCAATTTAACGTAAAAGAACGCGCTAATTATTTTGAGGTGCAATGTTATGAAGGTTCAGTTAGTGTTACCTATAATTCTGAAAAAGTAATATTAACTCCCGGAAAGTCGTTTAGGGTTATTAATGGAAAGGTTAATATAGCGAACGATTTTAACGCTGAAACCCCATCTTGGTTAGCAAAAGAATCTAGCTTTGACAATGTACCATTGTGGCAAGTAATCAATGAACTTGAAATTCAATACCACATTAAAATTGATGCTTCAAAAGTAAATACTGCTAAAACATATTCAGGTAGCTTTACACACACCAATAAAAATATTGCATTACAATCGGTTACTATTCCCCTTAAATTAAGTTATAAGATAAATGGAGATAACGTTGAGTTCTATAACTATGAATAAAACTAAATACTTTTTTATTTTATTTTTACTCTATACTTATTTTTCTTTTGGTTTTCAATCTCAAGAAAAGCGGCCTTTATTGGATGTTATTAGAAAACTTGAAGTCAAATTTGATGTCAAATTTTCGTATTCAATGAATGATGTTGATGACATTTTTGTTGATGATTTTGATGAAACGAAAACACTTAAAAGCATTATAGAAAACCTTAATAACACTACAATTTTAAACTTTAAGTTACTTGACGATCGTTATATAACGGTTTCTACCATTGATAAAACCATTTCTGTTTGTGGTATTTTAATAGCAGAAAAAGACAACCAGCCTTTGTTTGGCGCCTCTGTTTTAATTGCCAATACTACCAAAGGCGTGATTACCGATACCAATGGGAAATTTCAGATGACCGATGTTCCTTTAAACGAAAAAGTAATTATTTCTTTTCTGGGTTTTGAGACCCTAATTTTTAATGCAAAAGATTTATGGTTTAAAAATAATTCGTGTAAAACAATTGTACTACAAGAGAGGAATGAAGAACTTAATCAGGTTTTAATTTCAAAGTTTTTAACTACAGGTTTACAAAAACGAATTGATGGTAGTACGGTTTTAAATACCGAAAAATTTGGCATTTTGCCCGGGCTAACGGAGCCCGATATTTTACAATCCATTCAAGCATTGCCAGGTGTGGAAAGTGTTAACGAAAGTATTGCAAATATTAATGTGCGTGGTGGCACCAACGACCAAAACTTAATACTTTGGGATGGTATTAAAATGTACCATTTTGGGCATTTTTTCGGACTTATATCTGCGTACAACCCTTATTTAACCGATAAGGTTTTGGTTATAAAAAACGGAACGTCAAGTGAATTCAGTGATGGCGTTTCCAGTACCATAAGTATGTTTACAAAGGATAAATTGAATCCGAATTTGTCTGGTGGTTTTGGTGCTAATTTAATTCACGCCGATGCGTTTTTACAAATTCCATTAAGTAAAAAGTGGGCATTACATGTTTCAGGCAGACGTTCATTTACAGATGTTGTAAGTTCGCCAACTTATGATAATTATTTTGAACGTAGTTTTCAGGATAGTGAGCTAACTACCAATAGCGATAATATAAGTGAAGGCAATAGGATGTCTGATTTTTTCTTTTATGATTATACAGCAAAACTTATTTTTAACCTTAACGAAAACCATAAGTTTAGAGCTAACGTTATTGGTATTAATAATAATTTGGATTATACCGAAAGCTATCAAGATGATAACGGCGAAATGGATTCTAAAACAAGTAATTTGAAACAAGAAAATTTAGGCTTTGGCATGAGTTGGAATGCGATTTGGAGTGATAGATTTTCAACACATTTTACGTCGTTTTATTCACAATACAATATTGATGCAACCGATTTTAGAATTGAAACTGACCAAAGATTGACTCAAACTAACGACGTTTTGGAAACAGGGCTAAAGTTTAAAACCAATTACAAAATAAACGAAAATTTAAACTTTTTAAATGGGTATCAGTTCAGTGAAATAGGTATTTTAAATGAAACCACGGTAAGTGCTCCTTCTTATGACAAAACAAAAAAGGACGTATTGTTAAACCATGCCCTTTTTAGCGAAATTGAATACAAAAAGAATAACACCTATTTACGTTTGGGAGTTCGGGGAAATTATTTTCAAAAATTTAATAAGTTCCTCATTGAGCCGCGTTTAAATTTCAGGCAAAAATTATCAAATCAATTTGCGGTTAAGTTACAAGGTGAATTTAAAAACCAATCAGCTAATCAAAAAATTGATTTTCAAGATGATTTTTTAGGTGTTGAAAACAGACGTTGGGTTTTGGCAAATGAAGATGATATTCCAATTTCTGAAAGTAAACAAATCTCTTTAGGTTTTGAGATTAACCAAAATAATTGGTTGCTTGATGTTGAAGCCTTTTATAAACAAGTTGATGGTATTACTGCTTCAAACCAAGGGTTCTATAATAATTTTCAATTTTTGAATGCTATCGGGAGCTATAATGCTAAAGGTGTTGAGTTTTTATTAAATAGAACAGCCAATAAATACAGTACGTGGTTAAGCTATACTTACAGTACTAACGATTACGGGTTTGAAAGTTTCACGCCCTCAATTTTTCCAAACAATGTTGATATTAGGCACTCTGTATCTTTAGCGTTCAATTATGATATCTTGGAAAATTTAAAAGTATCCGTAGGAGGCATTTGGCGTTCGGGACAACCTTATACTAAGCCAGTTGAAGGTAATGAAACGGTACAGAACGGAAATAATACCAGTGTAAATTATGATGCACCTAATAGCGAAAACCTGGATGATTTTATGAGATTAGATGCTTCAATAAGTTATAGTTTTAATTTATCAAAAGGCATTCAAAGTGTATTTAGGGTAGGGGTCTTAAATATTTTAGATAGAGAAAATAGTATTAATCGGTACTATGAAGTTAATCCAAAAGATTCAAATTCAACCATTCAAATAGATAATAAATCACTTGGTTTAACTCCTAATTTAAGCTTTAGAATGAAATTTTAAAACGATTTTCAATATTAAATTACCGTTAAAACGCATTTTTTTACGACAAAATGTTGTTTCGTGTGATTTTTTTTATACATTTGTCTAATACAAATCTTAAATAAAATGAAAAAGATAATCCTATTTATGTTGTTGTTTGTTGCAACACTAGCCTCTAAAGCTCAAAATGATCTAGACGCCCTTCTTGCGGCTGGTGTAGATGATGCACAGCGTTTTGCAAATAACTATTTAGCCCCAGGAACCAATGGTTTAATGCATAGTATGAATGCCAACTGGTTTAATACAGCAGATGCAAAACCTTTAGGGGGTTTTGAAATTTCTATTATCGCAAATGCTTCTTTAATAAATGATGATAGTAAAATGTTTTCATTGAATATAAATGATTATGAAAACATTAGGTTTAACGATGGTGCTAGTTCTCAAATGGTGGCAACAGCTTTAGGAGAGAATGATCCAGATATAAATGTTATTGTAGATTATGAAGTGACACCTGGTACAACAATATCTGAAACTATTACTCTTCCGTCTGGAATTGGATCTAGTAGTGCTAATTTATTACCAACTGCTTTTATTCAAGGTGCTTTAGGGTTAAGTAAAGGTATTGAGATTAAAGCACGTTTTGTTCCTAAAATTGATACTGACGATGTTAATATTAGTATGTTCGGTGCAGGTTTACAATTTGAAGTTACAAAATGGTTACCAGCAGATAAGCTTTTGCCTGTTGCGATATCTGGTTTAGTTGCTTACACAAGTCTAGATGGTTCTTATGATTTAACTGAAACCTCAGGAATTGAAGGTGAAAACCAAAGATTAGAAAATGATACTAGTACCTGGTTATTTCAACTTATAGCTTCAACCAAAATGCCAGTAATTAATTTTTATGGTGGTATTGGTTATATCAAAGGAAAATCGGAATCAGATTTATTAGGAACTTATAGAAGTACAGGTGTAATTCCTTTTCAATATACAGACCCATTCTCAGTTTCAAGTGAAGTTTCAGCTGTTAGAGGCACCATAGGAACAAAATTAAAATTAGGATTTTTCAGATTGAATGCTGAATACCATCTATCAGAATTTGATGCCTTTTCAGTAGGTATAAATTTTGGATTTAGATAATTGATCCCAAATAATAGAAGCAAAAATATTTTTCATAATAAATATTTAGTTTAGTTAGTTTTTTATAATAATTAGTTGTTTTAAAAGTGCGGGATTTAATCTTGCACTTTTTTTATTTAGAGGATATAAATTCGTAGTTTTGTATGACTTAAATCATATTTTTGAAGCTCTTTTTTAAAGAGATTTGTACCATTGAATTAAGATATTCATTCTATAAAAATTAAATTATAAAAATTAACTTATGAAAGTAACAGTTGTAGGAGCAGGAGCAGTAGGCGCAAGTTGTGCAGAATATATTGCTATTAAAAATTTTGCATCAGAAGTCGTTTTGTTGGATATTAAAGAAGGCTATGCTGAAGGAAAAGCGATGGATTTAATGCAGTGTGCATCTTTAAATGGTTTTGATACTAAAATTACGGGTGTCACTAACGATTATAGTAAAACAGCAAATAGTAATATATGTGTCATTACTTCTGGGATTCCCCGTAAACCAGGAATGACACGTGAGGAATTAATAGGAATTAACGCAGGTATTGTTAAAGCAGTATCTTCCAGCTTAATCGAGCATTCTCCAAACACTGTTTTAATTGTTGTAAGTAACCCAATGGATACTATGACATATTTAGCACATAAATCAACTAACTTACCTAAAAACAGAATTATAGGTATGGGCGGTGCTTTAGATTCTGCTCGTTTTAAATACAGATTAGCAGAAGCTTTAGAAGCTCCAATTAGTGATGTTGACGGTATGGTAATTGGTGGACACAGTGATACGGGTATGGTGCCATTAACATCTCATGCTACAAGAAATAGTATAAAGGTTTCAGAGTTTTTAAGCGACGATCGTTTAGAGCAAGTCGCTGAAGATACTAAGGTTGGTGGAGCTACACTTACCAAGTTATTAGGAACATCAGCATGGTATGCACCTGGTGCCGCGGTTAGCGCACTAGTTCAGGCTATTGCTTGCGACCAAAAGAAAATGTTTCCATGTTCTACATTTTTAGAAGGCGAATATGGCTTAAATGATATTTGTATTGGTGTCCCTGTTATTTTAGGTAAAAACGGTATTGAAAGTATTGTTGAAATTGAATTAAGCGATGCTGAAAAAGCACATATGAAAGCTAGTGCCGAGGGTGTTAAAAGTACAAACGGGCTATTGGATGTATAACCTTTTTACCTCTCCTTTGGAGAGGTCATAATTATCTTTTGGGATAAATTATGGGTGAGGCAACACATATTTATATAAAGACTGTAGCAATACAGTCTTTATTTTTTTATATTTGGCGCATGTTTAAAAAGTGGTACGTAATTACTTTTCTCGTAGTCCTTTCTGTGTTGGGTTTTGTGTCTCAGGAGCAAATAGCTATACCCAATCAGGAAATTGTTTTGCAATTTACGGATGTTGAAATAACGTCCCAAGATGCTCAAAGTACCATTGCAGTTGTAAAAAGACAGTTGCAGAATCTTGGAGCTGATAATATTCAAGTCAAGGAAAGTAATAACGGTAAGTTAAAAATAACGTATTACAGTAGTACCGATATTTCTATAATAAAGGATACGTTTTCTAAAGACGAAATTGTAGATGTTGATTATACATCTCAAAATCAAAATAAAAAAACAGAAGGTTTTCCTTCAGGTAAAAACAGTATTACTTATAATCTTGATGTTTACGAAATTGAAAACGAAGCTGATTCAGATTGGGATTTCAATGGAATAAGCGTCATTGAATTTGATTCAAAAAGTGATCGCTTTTTTGACCCTAATCCTTACTTTACTGGTTCGAACATAGATTTTCGAATAAAAAATAACAGTGTAAAAGTTGCTTATACAATTCATTACCGTATTGCTATTGTACTAGATAAGGCTTCAAAAAGTATCCCAGAAGTTAGAGCTGGCCCCCATTTGCTATGGGATTATTCCTAATCAGCTTTAAAATCCCAAAACAGTATGAAGACTAAAAGTGTTCTAGAAAGCTCATTTTTAGTCAACTTTCATTGAACTCATTTAAACTTTTTGGACTGAGGCGAAAATTAATCATTTTTGTAACCAGTTGAAGTTTTTTTAGAGTTGCATAGCCCCGACGCTTCGGGGCTACGGAACAAGAAAAAGACAAAAAATGGGTGCAAAAGGATAATTTTTTAGCCAATTAAAAAAGTTTAAGTTAGTTCATAATTAAAAAACTCAAAATTTAATTAAACATAAAAATTGTCAAATCGTACGGTAAATTCTATATTTGCTCGTTTCAAAAAATTTGACTTTTAAATAAATCATAAAAATGCAAAATAAAGGATTAGTAAAATTATTTGCGCTGTTGTTTGGTTTGGTAAGTATTTATCAATTATCATTCACATTCAAAGCAAATCAAATTGAAAGCAATGCAGAAGAAATTGCAATCAGTAAAATTTCAGATACCGAAGAAGACTATCGTGCTAAACGAAGCATTGAAGAAGCTAACTATTTAGAGTCTATTGCAACCGATACGGTTTTTAATATTGGTATCGCAAAATTCACTTATAATGAAGTGAAGCAAAAAGCCATGAATCTTGGTTTAGATTTAAAAGGCGGATTGAATGTTATCCTGCAAGTATCAGTAAAAGATATATTAAAAGGATTGGCCAACAATACTAAAGATCCTGTTTTCAACAAAGCTTTAGATGATGCTACGGAACTTCAAAAGAATAGTCAGGAAACTTATTTAGAAGACTTTTTCACGGCTTTTGATAAAATAAAAGGCGATACTAAATTAGCTTCACCAGATATTTTCTATACCAAAGAATTAGATGGCGAGATTAATGGAACGATGACTGATGATGAGGTTAAAAGTATTATTGAAACTAAAATAGACGAATCTATCGTTTCTGCCTTTGAGGTATTACGTAAACGTATTGATGAGTTTGGTGTTACATCTCCAAACATTCAACGTTTAGGGTCTTCTGGCCGTATTTTAGTAGAGTTGCCAGGTGTTAAAGATGTGGAGCGTGCTACAGGATTATTACAAAGTACAGCACAATTAGAATTTTGGGATGCTTATAAAGGGGAACAATTTTTTCCATTCTTAGCTCAAGCTAATGAAGCATTAAAAGATATTGTTGCTCCAGAAACCGAAACCACTGAGGAAGAAGAACCTCAAGATTCAGAAGATGCTACAGATTCTGCAATTGATGATCTTTTAGGAGATGCTACAACAGATTCGACGGCAGTTGAAACCGTTAACCCAATTTTCGATTTAATAAGAGGTCAAGGATATCAAGGCGGGCCAGTAATCGCAAGATTTGAAATTAAAGATAAGGAAACAGTTTTAGATTATTTAAACAGACCAGAAGTAAGAGCATTACTTCCAGCAGAACAACGTTATGTAAAGTTTGTTTTCGGTAAACCAGATAAAGACAGTGAGATTGTAGATTTATATGCCCTAATAGGAAATAGAGACGACGAGCCACAACTTAGTGGTGCCGTAGTTACAGACGCTAGAAATCAATTCGGGCCAACAGGAAAATCAGAAGTATCCATGCAAATGAATGCAAAAGGTGCTAAGATTTGGGAAGAGATGACAGGGAAAGCTTATAATCAACAGAGTCAAATCGCTATAGTTTTAGATAATGTTGTGTATTCTGCCCCAGGTGTTACTACAGGGCCTATTGCAGGAGGTAGTTCATCCATTTCTGGAGATTTTACTTTAAATGAAGCTATCGATTTAGCAAACGTATTGCGTGCAGGTAAATTACCAGCTTCAGCAGATATTATACAAAGTGAAGTCGTAGGGCCATCATTAGGTCAAGAAGCTATTGATAGTGGTACAAAATCATTCTTAATTGCATTGGCCCTAGTTTTAATTTGGATGATTTTTTACTACGGAAAGGCAGGTGGTTTTGCAGATATTGCTATGGCGTTGAACATATTGTTAATCTTCGGAATTTTATCAGGATTAGGCGCTGTCTTAACCTTACCTGGTATTGCGGGTATTGTGTTAACCATTGGTATGTCGGTGGATGCAAACGTACTTATATTTGAACGTATTCGAGAAGAATTAGCCAAAGGAAAAGGACAAAAGGAAGCCATAAAAGACGGATTTGGTAATGCCTTATCATCTATATTAGATGCTAATATTACTACAGGTTTAACTGCTTTAATTTTATTCATTTTCGGTACAGGGCCAATTAAAGGATTCGCAACTACCTTATTAATAGGTATCATGACGTCTTTATTCACAGCTATTTTTATTACCAGATTGTTAATCGATTGGTATGCAAACAAAGGCGGTAAATTAGATTTCTCAACAGCAATAACTAAAAATCTTTTCAGAAACATAAATATAGAATTCTTAAAGAAACGTAAAGTAGCTTACATCATTTCCGGGGCTTTTATTTTATTGAGTTTAGGATCTTTATTTACAAACAGTTTAGATCAAGGTGTCGATTTTGTTGGGGGTAGAACCTACCAAGTACGTTTTGCACAAGATATTAGTGCTTCAGAAATCACTGGCGTATTATCGCAACCAGATGTTTTTGGTAGCGCTGATGCTAAAACGTTTGGGGACGCCAATCAATTAAAAATTACAACAAAATATAAAGTAAACGAAACTGGAGCTGAGGTAGATGAAGACATCAGAAAAACACTTTATACCGCTTTACAATCGCATTTAGATGGTGTGTCTTACGACGATTTCATTAGTGATGCCGATACCAAATCAGTAGGTTTAATGAAGTATTACAAAGTAAGTCCAACCATTGCCGATGATATTAAACAAGCATCGTTTTGGGCTATTTTAGGGTCTTTAATCGTGGTATTCCTGTATATCTTAATTCGTTTTAAAAGATGGCAATTCTCATTAGGTGCAGTGGCGGCAGTATTCCATGATGTATTAATAGTATTGGGTGTATTCTCATTAACCTACAGGTTTATGCCCTTTAGTATGGAAATCGACCAAGCATTTATCGCAGCCATATTAACGGTAATAGGTTACTCATTAAACGATACCGTAGTAGTATTCGATAGAATCCGTGAGTTCTTTAACGAGCATTCCAATTGGGATTTCAAAAAAGTTGTAGATGTATCATTAAGCAGTACATTAAGCAGAACATTAAATACATCATTAACAACTTTAGTGGTGTTATTAGCCATCTTTATTTTTGGTGGCGATTCTATTAGAGGTTTTATGTTCGCATTAATAGTAGGTGTTATTGTGGGTACGTACTCATCATTATTTATAGCAACACCAATTATGTACGATTCAGTACAAAAATTGGAAGATAAAAAGAAGAAGAAAGACTAACTCAAATTTTTTCTTTGTAAGAAGCCTATCGATTTTTATTGATAGGCTTTTTCATTTTATTAATACCATTTCTTGTTTAAAATTACTGTAAAAGAAAATTATGATTTTTTTTCTTTATATGAAATACAAAAATAAATCATAGCCATAGTTACGGTTTCTTTTTTTATTGAAATAGAAAGGAAAAAAGGACATTTTATTGCGGTAATTTCAAATGGGTAATGGTATAATATGGGCGTTACCCAAAAGGGTCGGGCTATCCGCTATATCTTTCCTGTGCTGACCTTGTTTATTCATAACTATCTATTTTGAATTAAAGTATTCATGAATCTTCGATTTCAGTATCTCATCAAGCACTTTCCAAATGTTCTAAATTCAGTTTTAAACCAGACTTATAGTTTAGCACAAAAAAGGATGCCGCTACTATCCCTAACGCAAATTGGAGGTTCGTTTAACGCTTATTTATATAGGGCTTGCTGATTTTCTAAAAAAATAGACATAACCAATTATCA
>TARA_R110002074_G_scaffold49585_3_pt1 | contig 23897 bp, 27 predicted proteins | sample TARA_R110002074 | Tara Oceans TARA_R110002074 (sample SAMEA4397215) | marine metagenome | biome: Polar Biome; feature: [MIX] marine epipelagic wind mixed layer (ENVO:01000061); material: water (ENVO:00002006), including particulate matter (ENVO:01000060) such as... | depth 10-100 m | reverse complement strand
CATTCTTTGGTCAGAACCAGCTAACTCATTAGTACGAGCAGTCATCAAGTTTGCAAGGTCAGTTAAAGCAACACCAGTATAAGCTACTTGTTGAGCAGCAGGAATACCTTTTGCTGCATCCCAAATACCATCAGCTACTTTTTGAGTTGTTCCAGCAACACCATTAGTTACATCACCCCACCATAAGATAGTAGAGAAATCTCTCTTGATACCACCCATAAGTAGCTCAGAAATCATTTGCATTAATAAAGTTCCATCAAGATTATTTCTTTCAATACCCTGTCTCATTAATTGAGACTTGATGTGATTGAATAAAGCATAAGCTTGTTGCTTGTGCTCTACCTCTAATCTTTTTAGAGTTAAAGTAACATGAGTGTTAAGTGCTTGGTCGCTATCAGCGTCAAAACAATTAGCAGTCGTTTCTTTTGTTACATCTTTCATCGCTGAATACTTATCCAATAGGATAGAAGCACCTGAGATGTTAGTCATTACATCAAACCAATCTAAGTCGTTGTTTGATATAAATAGTGGCTGTAAGAAATACTTTGCAGCATCTTCTTGATTCCACGAAATTGGAGTTCCAATAATATTTGCCATTTTATTTAGTTTTTTTAATTAATTTTATTTGAATATGTTAACTAAGTTATCCCACTCATTACCCTTGTTTTCAGCCATAGCTGGAGTTGGGTCTTTTTCAGGAACAACATTACTTGAAGTACCCTCGTACTTCGCTAATTTTGATTCTAACTTTTCTACTTCGTCAAGCAAAGCAATAATGTTAGATTCTTTTTCACCCAAAGAGTCTGTAAGCTCAGTTAAGTTATCATCAGAAGCGTTTATAGCTTTTTCTAACTCACTAATTTTTGCAGAAACCTCTTTGTTTTCAAGAATGTTCACCACTTCTTTTTCAACTTTATTTTTTTTGTTGAATAAGTCAGAGATGAAGTTCTTTAACTCTTCAATTTGATTTTCCATTTTAAATGATTTTTTATTTTGATTAAACATATCAACTACTAAGCTTGTGTTTTTATAGTTGAGTTTTTTGATGTCAAACTTTGCAGCTAAAGCTATAGGTTGCTCAATAAAATTGATAAAACCAGCTTCAAGAGCTTCGTCTGCCGTAAACCAAGTTTCCTCATCCATCCAGTTACGAATTTCAGACTCGTCTTTTCCTGTTTTACTTACATAAATATTTACAAGTCTGTCTCCCATTTTTTCCATTAGGTCAGCAGCTTTTCTCATATCTTTTGCACCTCCTGTCTCTCCACCCCATACATTATGAATCATAAACAAGCTATTTTGACTCATAGAAATCTCGTCAGCTCCTAAAGCTATTATAGTAGCAATAGAGGCAGCAAGACCCTCAATTTGTGCGGTTACTTTCTGAGGCATACGCTTAATAGCGTCATGTATAGCAAGACCATCTATAACAGAACCGCCTGGGGAGTTTATTCTTAGTAGAATATTCTCTGTGGATATTTTTTTTACTTCATCAATAAAGGTTTTTGAATCTATACCCCATTGACCTATTTCATCGTAGATAACTACCTCAGTAGTTGCCGTAGATAAATTCTTTATATTATACCAATTCATTTCTTTTAAGTTTTTAAAGTTTGAGTGTTCTTCAATTTCACCGTCATTATATGTAAATCTAATAGTCATTTCAGTTCCATCCTCATCTGTTTGAGTAATATATAAAACGCCATTATCATGAAGCTCTTTCATTTCAGCTTCAGTAAAACTATATTCGTGGTCGTATTCTTGATTTTTCATATTATCTATTTGGTCTAACTTTTTTATAGCCCATTCAACGCCACTTGTCCCTCCCCAAGCATCCCACATTATACCACCACAACCCTCTGAATATGGTACATCTTTATGTTGTTGATGTCTTTTAAATGAGGCCATGCGAGCAATAGTGTCTCTCGACAGGTTTTCTCTTCTTGATAATTGGCCAGCACGAGTCCACCCAACATTTGTTCCACAATCAGAGCCGTTTTCCTCTTTATATTTTATAGCCCTCTTAGCATTATTGGTTGCTGACTGAGGGTAGTCATTATATGTTTCTGCGTTATAACCAGTGTTTGCAGATTGACAAGCTTCAAGAGAGCTGTAGTTACAGTCCCCATACTCACCCCACTTATAACTATCCTCTCCACATTTAATGCAAGGCATACTTTTGATTTTAAATACAATAATACATATTATATGTGCAAATCTCAGGAAATTTGTTGCACAGAAAAGGAAATTAATGGAATAAAGTAAAAAAGACGCTTAAATATTTGGTAGTCTCGTTTTTTATAGCAATATTTGTATAGAAATTAATTTAAAACAAAAAACTATGGGATTAATGAAAGAAGAGTTTATGAAACAAAGAGAACAAGAAGAATACGATAATCACGTTATCGAAACTCACTATAATAATTTATTATTATTAAGTGAAGAAAAAGAAGTAACAGAAGAAATTATTAACCAAGTTAAAGAAAAGTAAAATGGAAAAAGAAACTCAAAATGAAACTCTAAGAAGATTGTTTGTAGAAAACAACTTAGTAAAAGACGATGTATTTAAACATAAATTTTACACAATAATTACAAGAAGCGGTATAGATAAAATTCAGGCTGCCAGTAATATTGAAATTACTTATGATTTAATATTTAATTCAAATGACACTAAGTGTGTTATAATAAAAGCAACAGCTAAAATGGGAGATAAGAATATTGAAACATTTGGTGAAGCAGCTCCAAACAACACCTCTAACGCTTACCCAGTTGCTATGGCTGAGAAGAGGGCTATGAGTAGAGCTGTATTAAAATTGGCTGGTTTCTATCAATTAGGTGTGTTCTCTGAAGATGAAAGCGATGACTTTAAAAGATAATGAGGATGATTGGATGGATGAACACTTTAATGATTTGTGTTCAATCTATCAAATGGGTAGAATAGAGCAGTTGATGAATACATCATCTTCTGCCGAAAATTATGAACGTATTGACATAGAACAATTAACTTATGGAGAAGCACAAATTATTATCACAGACCTTGAAGAAAACGATAATCCAAGAGACTGTAGGGAGCAATTTCGCCAAGCATTTAAAAGGGGCTCATTCAACTCGTGATGTTAGAGCTATTTTAAACTTAATGATTGAAAAATTAATTAGGCATAATGGTGTTAGGTATATTAGTGTTGATGATTATATTAGCTTCTTTGAGAAGATACCAATACACCTTTGGGCAACAAGGCCTGTTTTTTATAGTAAAGATGGGAAATTTGATGCTCTTGGGTTTCTTGGTGAGAGGGTTCATGCCTTTACATTAATTACTAAGACTTTAGATTTATATTTTCAAGATGGAATAAAAATGCACATTACTCATGTTCTTGATAATAAGCAGCCTGAATTTATAGATATAATAAACCCTAAAGAAAGAATGATTACAGCCCTTAATTACTTAAAAGATAATGCAAGCGAGGGTGATTTAAACAGAGCTTTTTACAAATCTAAAAGAATATTAAATGGAAGATTCTATTAATAAAAATGCAGTAGAAGAATATAAGACGAATATATTATTTGAGACTATAGAAGAGGTAACAGGATTAAAAAAAGAAACTATAATATCAAAAGGAAGAGTTCAAGATATAGCTATAGCAAGAAATATTGCTGGTTACATAATACATAAAGGTATTGGCTTAACAACAGTAGCTACGGCTAAAATTATAAATAGAGACCACTCTACGGTTGTATATTATAATAAGATGTTTGATACAAATTATAATTACTATAAAGAATATAGAGAACTTTACAATATTGTTACAGAATTATTTTGGAGTAAATTTGTTACTACAGAAAAAGAAGAAATTGATTTACAAGTTAAATCATTACAAGCTTTGATTGCAAAATTAAAGAAAAGAACCGAGTATTTATTAATTAAAAACAATTAAAATGGAAGAAAAAAAGTATGTAAACGGAATTGTTATCAAAGAAAAAACATTTGATAATGGAGGCTCACAGTTAAAGATGAGCATTAAGGTAGAGGATTTTATTTCTCAACTAAAAGAGGTTTCTGATAATGGTTGGGCAAACCTAATTATTAGCAAAAGAAAAGAAGCTTCAGACACAGGTATTACTCACTATGTAAAAGTTGATACATGGAAGCCTGACCCTAACAAAATGAGTAATAAATCTGCTCCAGCTAAGAAAGAGGTTGAAAGCGATTTGCCGTTTTAATACGGAAAGATAGAATGGTTTTAGAGGGGGTTCGACTCCCCCTCTATCTACTAAACACAAACACAAAATATGAAAAGAAAATTCAAAGGTATTTGGATTCCTGCGGAGATATGGGAGTCCAAAGAGCTGACACTACAAGAAAAGGTTTTTTTAGTTGAGATAGACTCTCTTAATAATGATAGAGGTTGCTATGCTAATAATAATTATTTTGGTAAGTTTTTTGGCTTATCCACAACAAGAGTTTCTCTTGTAATTAGTAGCTTGATTAAAAAAGGTTTTGTAACCTCAACAATCTTACAGTCAGAGGGTAACAAACGAATATTAAAGACCTCTTTAATAAAGGTTAAAGACCCTATACAACAAAAGTTAAAACATAATAATACAGTTAGTAATACAGATAATAAAGAAAAGTCTGAGCTTTTTGAATTATTTTGGCAGATATATGATAAACCAGTATCTAAGAAGCCAGCTAAATCTAAGTTTTTAAAATTATCACTGGCAGATTGTAAGAAGTGTGTAGAGGTAGCCCCACTTTATGTAAGCTCAAGTCCTGATAAGAAGTTTAGAAAACACGCTGCAACTTGGTTAAACCAAGAGTGTTATAATGATGAGGTAGATTTAGTTTCAAAAGGAGGCATTTCTGCTGGTAATTTAAAAGGAATGATACTATGACATTTAGCGACTATGGAATAATTATAAAAAGAACCTCAGGTCAGGTTAAAACAAAATGCCCTAAGTGTTCTCAAGAAAGAAAAAAGAAGTCCGACCCTTGTTTATCTGTAAATATTGACACTGGAGTTTGGAATTGCCACAACTGTGGATGGAAAGGTGGTTTAAAAAAAAATGATTTTATGAAAGAAATACAGTATATAAAACCAAAAGCGAAACCAATACAATCAGAGTATAGCGAAAGCTTCCTTAAATATTTTGGCAGTAGAGGGATTAGTGAAAAGACTCTTTTAAAAAACAAAGTTTCTGAGGGTAAAGAATATATGCCGCAAGTAGGTGGCGAAAGAAATACTATACAGTTTAACTACTATAAAGAAAATCAACTTATAAATGTTAAGTATAGAGATGGAGACAAAAACTTTAAACTCGTTAAGGATGCTGAAAGAATTATGTACGGACTTGATGACCTTAAAGATTGCAAAGAAGCAATAATTGTAGAGGGAGAGATTGATAAACTTTCATTTTATGAGGCAGGTTATAAAAATTGTGTTTCAGTTCCTAACGGAGCATCAAACTTAGAGTGCAAATATCTAAAAGACTTCCCTGATAACTTAGAAAAAGTTTATATAGCAACAGATAATGATGAGCCAGGCAGAAAGCTTGCTGAAGAACTATCAAGAAGAATTGGTAGGGATATATGTTATAGGGTGGATTTTAAGGACTTTAAGGATGCAAACGATGTGATAGCATCACTTGGAGGTAAAGAGTTGTTAGATAAGCTTAAAAAAGCAAAAGCATACCCATTAGAGGGTGTTCTTGGTGTGGATAGTTTTGATTTAGATATTGATGATTTATATAGTAATGGTTTGTCTAAGGGAGATACTACTGGCCACCCTACATTTGATAATCTATTTTCTTTTGCGACATCACAACTAACTGTAATCACAGGAGTTCCAACTCATGGTAAAAGTAATTGGCTTGAGCATATATGTATGAAGCTTGCCGCTAATAATGGATGGAGGTTTGGAGTGTTTTCTCCTGAACACTACCCTTTACAGCTTCATTTTTCAGTTCTTGCAGAAAAGTTTATTGGAAAGACATTTAGGAGTTTGAGTAAGTATGAGAGAATGAATAGAGGGGAGCTTAATCATGCTAAAAATTTTATATCCAGTAGGTTTAATTGGATAAGGCCTGATGGAGATGTGTTTACTATAGATGCAATACTTGAGTCTGCCGCAGGATTAATAAAAAGACATGGTATAAAGGGATTAATTATAGACCCTTATAACAAAATACACGCAGCCATAGGAACTAAAAGCGAAACACAGTATATCAATGAGTTTTTAACTAAGCTAACCATATTTAAGCAAAAGTATGATATTCATATATTCTTAGTTGCTCACCCAAGAAAGATGCAGAAAAAAGACAATGGACTTTATGATGTCCCAACACTTTATGATATAGCTGGTTCAGCTAACTTTTACAACCAAGTTGATAATGGTATAACAGTATATAGAAATTTTGAAACAGAATGTACTCATGTTTATGTACAAAAAGTAAAGTTTAGGCATATAGGAGAGATTGGTGAAGCTGTATTTAGATATAACTTACAAAACGGCAGGTATAATGAGTGTGGTGAACACGCTGATAATTTACCGTACATAAACGAGGCTGAACAGTTGGATATGTTAAATTAAATTTGTATAATTGTAAAAACTTTTAAAATGGAAGAAAACATAAAAGGATTAGAAAAAATAAGAGCATTTATAGACCTTGAAGTAAATGGAGAAGCTAAGGGTGGTGTATTTATTAAATCTGATTTAAAAGACAAAATAGAGGAAATTGAGAAATCAGGAAAAGATAGGGTTGTTGGTGTTGTGTATGATGGGACTTACGACCTTGAGATAATAACAAAGCCTGTTGGAGAAGCTCCTAAATTTAAAGTAAAAGGGGTTAAGATATGATTACTTTATTTGAAGAGATTACATACGAACTTACAGATTACGAAACAGATACACTTGTGCCTTTAGTAGTAAAGGGTTTGAAGAACAAAATAGGCAAAGAAAACGCAATAACAAATAGGGTTATATGCGATAAACTAAAATCTGCCAACTATAAAATAAGTGAACCAAGACTCAGAAAGATAATACACCATATTAGAATAGAACAGCTTATTGTTGGTTTGTGCTGTAACAGCAAAGGGTATTATGTAACAGATAGCCTTGAAGAACTTGGTAGGTATGTAGAGAGTTTAGCTCAAAGAATAAGAAGCCAGCAAGCAATACATAAAAGCATGAAAAGAGATATGGATAAAATATCTTTATTAGACAAAACATTTGACTTTGACGATAAAATTAAAATAAATAACTATGGAAAATAAAAGTAAGCACTACTACGAATACACAAGAAATTGTGATTGTACAGAAACCTGTGAGCCCTGTGAGGCAAACAAAATAGATATTAATGTTCCTGAGTATTATAAAGGTAAAAATGGGTATCAAGCAAGGAAAGTTGTAGAAAACTTTGATTTAAACTACAACCTCGGAACGGCCACTACATATATCATCAGAGCTTATCGTAAACACGATACAGCTAAAGATTGTATAAAAAAGGCAATCCATCATTTACAATTTGAACTTGAATCTTTAGAAAATGGAGAAGCTTAGGGAGTTTGATAAAGAAGAGTTTTACAAACATCTTATCAAGGATGATGATATTACCCTTACCTCTTGTTGTAATAGAAAGTATTACAAAACCAAAAAGAATTTAAAGTGTTCAGGTTGCCGTAAAGTAGTAACCAAGGATATTGTTGGTAGAGGCATAATGAAAGGTATTGACCAAATGATAAAGGATAGAGAAAATGATGAATCTAAAGATAAAGGCAGTTCCAAAGCCGAGAATGACAAGGGCTGACACCTGGAAAAAAAGACCTGTAGTAACTAATTACTGGGCCTACAAAGATGAACTAAACGCTGCTGTTAAAGAGTTTGATATAAAAGTTGAAGATGAGCTTTTCGTTGAGTTTTATATGCCTATGCCTAAGTCTTGGAGTAATAAGAAGAAGTCAGAGCTTTTAAGTAAACCTCATCAACAAAAGCCTGATATAGACAACTTGGTTAAAGGGGTTATGGATGCCTTATTCAAAGAAGATTCTCATGTGCATACAATATATGCTAAAAAAACATGGGCTAAAGAAGCAAGCATTACATTTGTTTCAGGGAAAAATCTTGTCGGATATTTGAGTTAGAATCAAACTTCTTTCTTTGTTTGTATATAATATTTTTAGCCTGCTTTTCTGATATATCATATTTAACAGATATATCAATAAAAGTGTTTCCTACATGACCCTTGTTTTGAACTATAAATTTATCGAAATCATATATCATCATATAATTCCTAAGTGTTTTAGGGGGAATCAATCCCATACCTGATAATTGATATAGGGTATCTTTAAGTGCGAATCTATCGCCAAACCTTTTAACAAGTTTATCGTAAACAACATCTCTAAATTCAAAAACAATTTGTTTTTTATTGGCCATTATGATTTTTCTATAACAGATTCACACCAGCTTTTAACCTGATTAACACAGCTACCACAAGTCCTTGATGATAAAGACCAAATTTTTGAAGTATATTTCGTGTGTAAATCAAATAGAATATCTAAGTGGTCTCTTCTATCTTCTTGTGGGTCTTGCATTTTTTTGTGGGAAGATTTTATTGTAATTATATCTTGCCTCGAAATATTTTTATCGTTGTTGTATCTTACCATAAATCTTTTGGGCATTTAATGTAAAACTCATCTATTCTTGCTTTAGCTCTTAAAAAACATCCGCACTCATTACACTTCTCAAGAGTTTTAATTCCTAAAGGCTTTTTGTAAGAACCACAAGAGTTTGCTCTACATATCCCAATTCTTTCCTCAAACTTATCTTCAGACACCATATTGGGTATGCCTTTAATTATAAAACTCCAAAATAATCTTTTTAAATCTTTCATTTTACAAATATACAAAAAATATTTAGAATATAGTAGCTGTTAATTCAGAAACAGCTACACTTGATTGTGATTCCGTAATTGAGGCCTCCGTTACAATAACTTCCTTAGAGTTAATGCCTGAAACAATATTTGCAGCAAGCCTGTCAAACTGTTGAGGTGTGTTACTTGCACCTGAAGATTGTAACATATTTGAAGTGCCTGGCATTATACCACCATCAGCAAATCTAACCCCACCTCCAGCAGCGTTCATATCTGATAATTGAGTCTTAAACATAGCTGTTGACCTTTTATTTATCACAGCCTCTCCTCCCTCTAACTCAGCAACTGTGCCTCCAACAGCAAACTTAACGCCTCCGTTAGCGTGGCTTGCACCATTAACCATTCCTCCTTTTGCAAACTTAGAAGCTTCTCCAGGGATTAACCCTCCTTTAGCACCAATAAATTTTTGTGAAGCAATAGCTGCAATCTGAGCAGCCACAAGAGCTGCAATAATAGGACTAAAAGCAAATGTAGCGACACCAGTTTGAGCAGAAACTTTTGTCATAGCCAAAGCTCCATTTATAGTTGCCTGAACTATATCTTGTGCTTTCTGTACATTAAACTGCTTCTTTTGAACTGCTCTTATTGCTTGTTGCTTTTTCTCTTCGTTAGCCTCTTCAAGAAGTGCATACCTCTCTCTTACATCCTCTTCAGCCTCTGCGTTACCCTCTACAGATTCAAGCTCTCTTTCTAAAGATGTACTTAAATCATCTGATTTAGCAGTATAAAACTCATTAAGCCTTTGCTTTTCAAGCTCCATTTTATTTGTGAAGAAAGTAGAGAAAGCACTAAAAGCCATATTGTAATACTCAGCTATCTTATTTATAGTAGCTAATTGGTCTTGTACATTTTGGTCTTGCTGGTTTTGTCTTATAACACCTATCTCTGTTTGAGTCTGTCTTTCAAGTTCAATAATCTGTCTTTGGTATTCTTGATTATTTTTAAAATCTTCACCATAAAAAGTTTGTAAGTTTTGTATTTGTCTATTTTGGTCGGATTCAATGCTTTTAACTTGTTGGTCAGCAAACGCATCTCTTGTATTTCTTCTTAAAGTCATAGCCTTAAAGAAGTTTAACTCACTTCTCTCCAAGGCTCTTGCTTCAACCTCTCCAGCAGCAGCTACATCTTCAGCGTTACTTAAATCTCTTTGACTTGCTATCCTTGCTAAAGTATCGTTGTGAGTAGAATATAATTCATCTTGATAAGAAAATGCTGTTTGTAATTTAACACCCTCTTCATCAAGCATATCCTGTAATATTTTAAGCATTTCGGTTTTATTGCCTTTTTCCCCATCGATAGCATCGTTGTATTGTTCAACAGTAAGAGTTTTTATTGCATTATATTTACTTTTGTTAGCTTTTATAAGTAAAGCAATTTCTTTTTTACTTCCAGTTAGTGCTATACTTGCAATATTATCTTGATTAGCTTCCATTAGAGCTATTTGCTCATCATTAGCTTTTAACTCAATATCTCTGTTAGTCTCAGAAGCTTTAATTCTTGTTTCAAACTCATTTTCTATAAGGTCATCAAGAAGTTTTTTAAGCTTTTTAAATTGGTCTTTAGTTTTGTTTAAAGAGAACCCTGTAGCCGCTACAGTAAGTTTCTTCATAGAGCCACCTGCCGTTTTTAAAGAGCCATCAAGTAAAGTTACAAACCTTTCCATAACAGAAAGCTCAATATTCATCTTAGTAATATCTCCAGTAGATTTGGTTACATCAAGACCCATCTCAGCTACAGAATCAACAAACGCTTGAGTTTTTAGTTCTGCCTGTAATAATGGGTCTCCTGTTAAACCTATTTCTCTCGTTACAAGGTCTCTATATTCAGTTACCCAAGACAACTCATTAAGCTTCTCCTCAGCCCCTTTTTTAAATATAAGTTGTTCTTTTAGAGTCATCTCTCTAAAGTCGTTTAACTCATCATCATAAAACTTTCTTTTCTTCTCTCTAAAGGTTTTTTCACCATCAAGCTTTAGTCTTTGATATGCTTCTGTCTCAGAAAGCTCCTTATCAAGATTTGTTTGTAGTCTTAATATTTCATCTCGATTAAACTTTAAACTTTCGTTTCTATTGTCAATACGATTTTGAGTTCTAACCCTTTTCTGAACTAAAGCGTTATACTGAAACTCTTTCATAAACCCAGGGTTAGCAAGAGTCGCATCTAAACTTTCAAGACTTGCTTTATCTATTTCATCATTCAGCCTTTTTTGTTGCTCTAACGCTAAATTTTCTTCCTTTAATGCAGCGAGCTTTGTTTTATCATTAGCTTGTTTATTAGCTAAATCTTTTAATTCAATAAGTTCTGTTTGAGTAGCAAGCTCTAAATCCATTAACTCTAAATTACCAGTTATAGAATCTTTAAGCTCCCTTACTGCATCTGCCCTTTTTTTGCTTTCCGCATTTAAAGCCACCACCCCATCAATTTCTTGAAGTAAAGCCTTGTTTAGTCTTGTTTGTTTTCTTTCTGCTTCACTGGCCTCTTCCCCAAGCAAAAAGTAAGCCCCAGCAAGAGTACCAACAAGAGTTGCAACCAATACAAAAGGATTTGCTTTTGTAACAACATTTAAGGCTGCTTGAGCCGTAGTAGCCCTCCCAAGTTGAATTGTAAGAAGCTTAATGCCTCTACCAAATAAAATAATATTTTTATAAAGAGATAAAAGGCCTAATCCTGCAAATCTAAATGTTAAAGCTGTAAGTGCTACACCTAAAAGCTGAACTACAGTTCTTATTGCTGTTAAGGCAGTTTCACTTGATGTTATGCCTTGTACAAATTCAGTCAAAGAAAAAACTATATTTCTCATAGCTGTATCAAACTCTCCACCAAGAGCTATACTCAATCCCTCAGTAGCAGACTTTAATATTGTCATATCCCCCTGTAGGTTGTCAAGCCTAATAGCCGCCATACGAGTAACAGCACCCTCTGCATTATTTAGAATCTCAGTGCTTTTTTCAAGCCCCTCTATGTTTTTTATTAAAGCAAGAAAAGCAGGTGCTGAACGCTTATCAAGTAATTCAACAGCGTCAGTTGCAGAAAACCCCTGAGCAGAAAGGTCTTTTAAGGCATCTACAAGTTGAGGCATCCCCTGAACAGTTCCTCCAAGTTTTTTAGCTAATTTAGAGTTTGCATCCCCAAGTCTTAAAAATATATTTTTTAGACCATTACCTGCTATAGAGCCAGCAATACCATTGTTCGCTAAATTACCAAGAATAGCAGTTGTTTCTTCAAGTGTAAAACCAACAGCCCTTGCAACAGGGGCAACAAACTTCATAGACTCAGTAAACCTGTCGAGGTTTAAAGCTGAGGTTGTGAAAGAAGCAGCCATAACATCTGTAACATTTTTTGTTAAAGTTGCGTCAAGACCAAACGCCCTAAGGGTAGAACCTGCTATTTGTGCCGACTTAGCTAACGACTCACCTGTAGCGGCTGCAAGGTCAAGAGTTGATTTTGTAGCAGCATCAATTTCATCAACAGTAAAACCTAAACGAGCAAACTCTTCTTGTAATTTACCAACCTCTGTTGCTGTAAACGCTGTAGAAGCCCCAAGCTCTAAAGCTGTTTCAGATAAAAGCTTAAACTCACTATCAGTAGCCCCTGATATTGCCTTAACGGCAGACATTTGTGCCTCAAACTCAGTGAAAGACGATATTATAGCCTTTACAGAACCTACAATAGCTCTAACCGCAAAAGCAGCCCCAATAGCTACCGCAGCAGACTTAAAGGTGTTAACGAGCTTCCCCCCAGCAGCGTTCATCTTATTAGCTTGATTTGTAGCCCCTGCCATAGCCTTAGCTTGTTTATTAAAGCTCTGACCAAGATTTTTAACTTTAGCTTGTTGTGCTTGGAACTCCTTATCTGTCTTTTTAAGTGTGTTTAACTTGGCTGTAGCCTTGTCTATTTCTGCCTGAAGCTTTATAAGGTCTTTCAGGTTTGCCTTAAATGTATATAGTGTTTGGTTAGCCATAGTTATCTATTGTTTATTCTATTTTTTAAATATACTTTTCTTTTTACCCCATCCTGGTCTGTATAGTAAACATCCCCTGTTATTGAATAGTCTTTAGTAGAAAACTCAGCAACAACTTCACCACCAAACACAGAGAAGTCTCCGTCTTTAGAAACGCTTAGGGCGTTAACCCTTTTATAATCTCCAGTTCTTGAATCATGGTAGCCACCACCCACCTGAAAAGCATCATCCCCATTAAACTGGTTAAAGCTTCCTAAAATAGTTTGATTGGCTGTGGCATTAAGGCCAACACCTAAAGCAATACCATTTTTAGTGATATTATTATTGTGAGTTGCATCATTTATAGCTGGATTGTTTGATAATCCATTATATTGATTTGACTCTATAACCTTATCTGAAAACTGCTGCATATTATTAGGCAAGGTTGGATTAGACAGCAGGAGTTCAGTTGTTACATTATTTGATATATTAATTTTATTTGATTTAGTTGGTAGTGCTTCAGTAGGCTCTATATAATAAACCCCATTATCTTGTATGGTTATATTTTGACCCCCAGTACCTGTAACAACACCATGTCCTCCATTTGGGTTAGAACCGCTGCTGCCAATACCTGCATAGTTTGTTGGCGAAGAGTTATATCCAACCACCTTTCCATCTTTATCTAAATAAAAACCATATTTCCATTCAATAAGCTCAACTTTTGTTAAGACATCCTTTCCTGGGGCAAAATCAATTATTTTATTTACAGTCCAATAAGTTGGTGTCTTACCATCTTGATTTATTTTTATAATATTTCTAAAATCAAACTGAGATATATCAACATGAGTTAAGTCCATCATACAGGTTCTTAAAGCAGCACCTCCGCTTATTTTTTCATAAAGCCTGCCGTAAAATCTATCAAAAAGACCTCTTTGATATGTGTTAGCTGAAGCACCAATACCATACCAAGAAAGATTATTTTCAAGAGCCCCAACACCGTTGTGATTATAATTATAAGTATGTGCGTATGGGTAAACATTTTTGGTCTGAGGATTACCGTTGTCATCAGTCAAAGTCCAAGAGCCTACATCGTTACTAAGCCCATACCAATTTAAAATTCTAATATTAAAATCTGTTTTATTTTCAGGTCTTGATGTTCCATTAAACCAACCCCAATTAACATCACCTCCCCACATGCAAGGCATTACAGGTGCTTGACCGCTATTAACAAACGTTAGGTCTCCATCTCCAGGTGTGTTACGAAGCCTAAATGTTGGAGAGAAAATTGTAGTCCCAAGAGTTGAGTTTTCTTTTCTATATAAATCATTATTTGTTTGTTCGTAAGACCACAGCTCTGTGTTCATAGATTCATTATATCGTTCAACGATTGAATCAGAACTATCTTTCTTGTATTTAAAAGTTACTGTTTTAGCAAGCTCATCAATTAAAAATCTATCACTCCAACCCTTTCTATCTACCTTTTGACTCCAATCAACAATTTTACCTGAACCATAGAAGCTATCATAAGGCTCAACAGAGACTACCTTACTATCGTTGTCCGCAGTCCAATAAAGATTAAACAATTCAGTTATTCCTTTTAGGAAATCAATCTGCTTAACTCCACAACCAAGTGCCTGAGATAAACTCACAGGTGCTGGGGGTACATAAGCTTGGTCAGCAACTGGCCAAACCGCAAAATCTTGGTCTCTTATTTTACCCTCAAGTTTATATAAATCTTTAAAATGTATTCCTAAAAAACCTACCTGAACCGTATCTCCCTGGTTTAAGTCTAAGGTTGTTGTAAAAGAGTCGGTTTGCCAACTCCCATTACTATCATCTTCAAACCAAGAAACACTTGGAGCACCAACATAATTAAATCCTGGAGGGCCTCCTGTATCGTTATCACCAAAAGCATAACCTTGGTCTCCAGCATTTGGCTGATTAAGATTATAAGGCCCTACTGTTTGACCATTAACATAAAGCCAAGCAGCCCATCTACCTGGATTTCCATTACCTGCTATTCCTGCTGTTTTAAGCCATAATTGAGCTTGATAGTGAACAGTAAATCTCCCAGTAAAAGGAACTGTATATCCATTTTGAATACTATTATAGCTACCTGGAGAGTAATTAGCACATCCATTTTGGCATGGTATTACTGGTCTAAACTTTTTTGTTAAATTTATATTAAATCCAGTAGCACTTATATTAGGGAAATTACCATCCTCAGCAGCTAAAGATGCTTGAGAAGAATAGTTACCATCTTCTCCGAGAGCATCGCCCTGAGTAACATTATAATCATCTCCTGATGTGTACGGTATTATTAATTTTTTAAATATCTCAGTATTAAAGAAATTACTGTCTATAGTATATCCTATACCTGAGAAAATGCTATCTACAATAGCCTTAACATAAGTAGCAGGGTGAAAATCTGCTATTGAGTGATGTTGTTGTGTTGAGTTTGAATCTTTTGACCACTCCCCATAATTTATAGCAGGATAAACATAGGGTATGTTATCAACATTGTTAGACCAACTTGAAACAACCGTATCATAACTTTTTATATGCTCAGAAAAAGTTAATTCACAAAGCTCAGAATCACCTATTAACTCAGGCCAGTAGCTTGGGTCTTGTAGTATGTGGCAACTATACCTGCCTCCTTGAGCAGTATTAGACTGTTCGATTCTTGCAAAACCATTAAAAACAACTATACCATTAGAAGAAATCCTTGCTTTTCTCCAAGAAATATCATCAGCACTTCTGTGTGAGCCAATACCAGTTAAGGATTTTAATATTCTTTGATTCCTATTACTCGCTGGCAGCTCAAATGTTTTAGAATATCCTGTTGACCTTTTACTTGGGTCTTTTAAATCACCACTATTAAATGTCAGTGCCACAGGAACTTTATCTCTATCAAAAACATCTAAGAAATCATAAGTGTATGACGGAACTTTTATTGTTTGGTTAATATATGTTGGAACTTGAATAGTTCTCATGTTATAACCTGCATTTTTCAACTCAAACTTTTCAAATGTAACCCCATAAGGCTGAGAATCATCAATAGGATTTACTTTAATAAATTTGTATTGATTATTGTAAAAACGCTTTTGTGCTATATTTCCTGCAAGAAATCCGCCTCCACCAGTCTGAACCTGTACAGAGGTGCTCCAACCCCCACCAAGACCAGCCATATATTGGTTTTGAGACTCTTCGGTGTCAATAGTGTTGTAATGGTAAGGGACACACACAATATGATTACCTGTAACCTTTATTGTTTCATAAACCCAGTCAGTTCCATTCTGATTAATTCCAGCGTAATCAAGGGCGTAATCATCAACAGGGCTTGAGGTATATGTTAAAACATCAACACTACAGTTTGTCATCGAAGATATAGTAATATCAAGATTATATCCTTGAGTCCATGTTTCAAAACAATCAAAAAGACTTGCTGTACTTCTTACTCCAAAAGCACCCTTTTCTTTAACTATAGATGCAAAGTTTACATTATTATTCGGTGATGGGACATAACTTGCGTGTATTGTTTTAATAGAGCTATCAAAAGACACCCTACCGCTTGCATCATACTCCCAGTTACCCTCATGAACATAAGGAGATATGTAAGCGTCAAACCTTGAGAAAAACCCTATTTCATTTAGTTCGTTTATGGTTTGAGCTGCAAAACCATTATTATGTAAATACTCTCCTATACTCATACCTCCTGGGCCTCTAACCGCAAGCTTCTCCTCAGCCCCCTCTAATATTTCAAAAGATATATTTGTATCGTACTCATTAGGGTCTTTAGGCTTTAAATAAAGCATCCTACCCTGCTCGGTTCTATCCCTACCATCTACACGAAGATTATTTACAGGAGTAAATCCAGGAGGAGTGTCATTACTATATTCAATCCCATTAAATTCAGGATTAGCTCCTGATGAAGTTGACATTTGAAAAATAATAATATTAGCTTCGTTAGCATTACCGTCATAATTATAATCAAAAGCGTATATCATAGAAGCTCCTGGAGTATAGAGATGATGAGATGGATTTACGCCACCTCCAGGATATACAGACGGTGAATTACCTGCTTGTTTAACACTTGTAATATCCATTCTATGCCAATCACCAAAAGGAGATAAATCAGAGTTGGTGTTAACAATACCAGTATAGCAACCTGAAGAAAGTTGGCAAGTATCAAATATCTGCTTACTCACAGTTCCACTTTGAACCTGAACACTATATGTTTGCTCGCTCTCCGCAGTTCCTATCTCTAAAATTACCTCTTTAGCTTGACTTGATTGTGCCATCTTACATTTTTTGTGTTATAGTGTTCTCTGATAGTGAGTATTTAAACTCAATGTAGTGCATATTGTTTTCTGTGTTAATCACATTAAAAGAACCTTTTAATATGTTTACAGCCACAAGACCCTTGTTTTCATACCCTAAAGATGGATTAGAATTTTGATAGTCTTTAACATCTTCAATAACCCAAACCTGAGGGGAAATTATTAATTCTTCAAGCCAAATAGCATATTCTTTTGTAACTTTTTGAGAAAATATTGAATAAATCTCTTTTTTACTATTCCAAAGATTTGTAATATTATGTTGCCCCCTAAGTAAATCAAAAGTAGAATCTGCTCTATCAAAATTAGTGTGCCTATCAAAATCAGTACCTGTTAATTCAACAGACCTATCTTGAGTTCCTGTTGCTGTAAAGTGGTCAAATCCTCCTCTCATATTTCTAAACACAAAAGTCTTAGACCTACACCCCATTCCATCTTTATACGCCACTTTCATTTGTGGAGAACTTCTTATAAAAACTCCTGTTGCATCATCATTAAATTTTATCTGCAACTTTACTGTAGGAGAGAGCAGGTTGCCAGCAGCGTCAGTAAGAAAGTTCACCATAACACCCTGCGATAGACTTAACATAAAATCTATCATCAATGGGTGAAGATGAAGATAAAGGTAGCCAGTAACGGCTGATAAGTCTAAAGTTTGAACAGTCCCAGCCCCATTTGTTATCTCAAGAACAGATTGCCTGCCAGCCACATCATTTAATAATGCGTTATAGAAATAAAAAAACCCTTGACTTGTATCAACTGTATTATATGCAGGCATATTTGAAAGCAGCCTGTTTTCCGCACTTGAGAACCAAGGTGCTGAACTACTATTGCCTCCGTTTAGAATGAACTTATCCATTCTTATATTATCATTTAAAGAAGATGTTGATTCACGAGCCTCTGTACTTGTTGGACTAACAAGAAATGAAACTGATGTTTTGGTGTCGGTTGGGTCAGGTATCAAGTTACCGCTTGCATCATATTCAACTGGGTAAAAAACAATATGAAACTCTCGCTCAACCATGTCGTTAAAGTTTAGACACCATTGGTTAGGATTATAAAAAGACTGTAATTCAATAAAGAAATCTCTACAGTATTCTGCTGCGTTACATGAAAATTCATTAATATCATTTTCAGGATAAGCATTGAACTCTACCCCTGTGTCAATAAAGTTACCAAGACTGTTTTTTATGTATAATGAACCTCTAAAGTGAGCTACAGCACCAGCGGTAACTTTTAGAGTGAAAACTATAGGTCTTTGACAGGTTACAAATTTTCCATGAGCATTATATTTTATAGTCCAGGTTGCCATATTATTTATTTTAAAGCCTTATTGATTTTCTGATTAACAACCAAAGCTATTGCAGCGGCCATATCGTCATTTATTTGTTTTTCTATTTGTGCCTTAGCGTTATCAAGCCATCCAAAAGATTTGACTGTCCTACCTCTATCTTTAGCAGCACCTGCCACAGCAAAAGCCATTCTTTTGGCACTTGCCTCGTCTAAACCATATTTTTTTCTTGCCCAAGTTATCAAAGCTCCTATATAAGCACTTTCACCTCCCCCTCCTTTTCCACTATAAGGAACATCAGAGCTTCCCTTGGTCTTTAAAGAGCCACCATTATTTAGTCTTACCGCAGCATCATTTGATTTAAAAGCCCAATTAAGAATACCTCCAATAATCTGAGGCACATTTGCGGTTATACTGTTGGCTGTCTTACCTGTTGTGGTCTGAGGCCTTGAATTACCAGCTCTTATTGCTCCGTTTAATTTATTTTTCATAATATTAACAGGCTTGCCAGCGGAATTAAATAATATTTGAGCTATTTGTTCTAACATTCAGGGTCTATACAATATGAGAAAACATCAAGGTCTATATTGAAGTTTACAGTTACTAATTTATCGTTAAAAGTTCCTTTTTCTCTTGTTACTTGCACTCCAGGAAGAACTATAATATCACAATCAGAAAGACACTGAAGCATCTTCCACATTTTATCTTCTAAGTCTGCAAACTTTTGTTCTATACTATCGCCATCATCTTGTTCATCAATAACTCTACCAGCCGTTAATGAAAAGGAATATTGTTGCTTGTTTTGGTAAACATCCATTATTTGAGATGTTGGATAGTCTATATTTAACAAATCCCTAATCTCTCCAGCAACATTATACTTAACACCCCCTGCTGGCCACACATCTTGTGTGCATCGGTTTGGTGGGGGTATGTAATACTCTATATCATGGTCGAAATTAATGTGCTCAGGCTTTCCAAACATAGTTGTAGCAAAAGTGCAATTAGCACAGCTTTTTATTTTATCAACTAAAGTTTTTGTGTTTTGATTTACCATTATTTCTTATTTAAGTCATTATACATCTTTTCATATTGCGTGCAAGCATTTTTCCAAGACAAATAGGTTAAAACCTCATATAAATCCGTTAATAATACGCTATTAACAGGATTGTGTTGCGGCAGCGTAAAAATCCCTGCCTTAGCCAAGTCATATAAGCTGTTTAACCAGCCATAACCGCTAATTGTGTGTTCGGCAGCCCTCACTGCTTTTGAATCCCCTCCTGAAGAAGATAAGTTAGGGAAAGTGTCATCAATGAGCTTTCTTGCTGAGTCAAAAAAAAAGCGACATCCCATATAGTTGCCATATCCATTTTTTGAAAAGCCTTGACTCTTTTATCAATAACCTCATCGTTTATAAGGCCATTTTCCTCTCCCTCTCTCTTGCATAGTATTGCCATTTGTTTAGGCAAAGCACTCAAGTCTCCTTTTTCTAATCTCTTGTTGTTTATTTCAACCTGTTCAGCCTCAATAAACTTACCAAAATTCTCTTTAGCCATCCCAGGCTTAGGTAAGAAATATTCAATACCCTTGAATTTGAATTTATCTATAGCGATTGGAACGTAAGACTCGTTTAAAAAGTCCATAGAAGATAATATCTCTTCAACCTCGTCTATATTACACATAGATATTTCTTCCTCAGGAAGTCCAGTCCAAAAACAAGCAAGCTTAGTGTTTAACTTAACATTATCTAAACTAACCTGCAAAATCCTAACATCGTCATCAAGCTCGGCATACTTTTCTAAAAGCTCCTCTTCGTTTTGCTGAGAGTTTATTAATTTTGAAAACTTGTTAAACTTTTCAAATGTTATATTATTCCAAGAAGATGGAATATTAATTTCTTTCTCGTTTATTGTAATTGTTTTCATTAATTCAGTAGGGTTTTATCATCATCAAAATTAGGTCGATATAAAATTAATTTAGATATACTATCATTAACCTCATCAAGTCTTATTGCTAATTTTCCTGCAACAAGACCAACCTCTTCATTTTTATTTATTAAAGCACTTACATATCCTAAGCAAGCCCAATAAATCATAGATGGTAAATTATAAAGCCAGCTATTTCTAAAAATAGTGTCTTTGTAAGCCATTTCCCCATCTTTATTGTGTTTCATTATTATATTTGCCAAAACATTTAAAAAAGAATCATAATCCTCGTCATTAGCAGTCGCATCATCTATTATAGATTGAACGTCATTGAGGTAGTCCAATACTATGACTTCATGCAGGCTATTTAAACAAATTATGTAGTCTTGATTAATCATATTGCAATTATAAGAAAAAGTTTACATTTTTTAGGTTAATGTTTGGAACATTTTAGCCCCAAGCCAATATTCTGTTCCCTCCACCAAAAAGAAACCTCATTCTCATCATTAAACTGTCTGCGTAGTCAGGTGAGCGACCAATAGCCGCTTTTACTTCTTTTTTTGATAAAATAGCCAGCTTACCATCTAAATCCATGTTCTTTCTTCTAACAATATCCAGTTCTTCAATAATCTTATTGCGAATATCAATATCTTTACATTTTATGTAGATATTCCCAGCATTTATTTGTTCGGCAAGTTTATAATAGCACTGACTCTTCAAATTTTTGTAATTCTCAGCTTTCATAGCTTTCGAGTTGTTAATAAAAGCAACAACACCTTTCATATAGTGAGAAAGGTACTGACCGACCCCATCAGAATCAATTACAATGTTTTTTCTTGGAATATTATGTAGTTCAGCTAAATTCTTTATTAAAGCTTCTATACTATCGGCAGAACTCTTATCTTTAGTTATAATCTCTTCAACACTCATTCCTTTCCAGCGAGTAATAACCATTTTATCGCTACCCATCAATGCAACATCGCAAGACAAAAACCCCTCCCCATCTTTATCTACTGGATTCTTAAAACTATTAAGCAAAGACTCATAATCGAATAGCTTGTTTTTAGCCTCGTCATATTCCCAGTTTCCATGCAATAATCTTTCTCTTGAGGCAGGGTCAAGTTTTCTTAACTGCTCTTCGTAGTATTCAGAGATATGAGGGTTATCATGTAGTTTTGCTTGAACAAACTTTTGGTGGTCAGGCAAATTTTCATCACGCCACTGCTTATAAAAGTCATAAACCCAGTTTTTAGCAGGGTTACAGCTCATTAAAACTTTTGGTCTAAGATTATGCTCTTTTAGTTTATATCTAATCCTTGAGGCCACGACATTTTTCGCTTTTTCAGTACACTGATTAACCTCGTCAATAAATGCTCCCGAAATTTCAAGAGACCCAAGTGAATCGAAATTGGGGTCTGCTGGATATTGGTAAAGGTCTTTCAAAAGAATCTGACTTCCATTTACAAACTCAATAACATTTGACTGAGCATTAAACTTATAGGTCTCGCCTTTCTTTATAGACCAATCCGAACACACGCTAAAAAACGAGTTGAGTGTCGTTTCTTTCAGCGTTTTCAATACGGCACGACCCATAAGCCATCGTGTGCCTGGGTATCTCAAACACGAGTACAACAACCAGGCAGCACCAAAGTAGCTCTTGCCTCCTCCAGCACTTCCCCCAAAGAGGATTTCGGAGGACTTCTCGTCATGCAGGTACTCCCAAGCCTGGTGTTGCTTAATTGTTGGCGTAAAGTCTATCTTCATTTCTTCCTACCGCCAAACAAGGATTTAATTGGGTTTACTATACCGAACTTTAAAATAAAATATGCCAAAAGTATTGGTGATAACCACATAATAATTATAATAGACAAGGCATTTGCTTCAAATCCTGCGTCTTTATTGAATACTGTTTTAAATCCAGCTTTTATATCTTTCTTTTCCATTTTAATTTATCTTATTGGTAATTCTGAAACAATCGGTGCAATACCTGAGTTTGGGTATCTTTGTGCCCAAATATTAAACTCAAGGTGAGTCTTTTGTTCCGTTATAATTGGATAATTAGTGTCTCCAGTGTTCGGAGTCTGCGTTTGAGTCTCTATAGCCCTGTAAGCAGTTGTATCGCCACCACTAAGAAGTCTTAACTCAGCAAGACTAAATGTGTTTCCGATTACATATTCTATACCCTTAAATTTAACGCTAATTCTAATTGATGGGTTGTCCGTTGTTGGGTCTGTAGGCACTGCTGAGGTCATATCCATAACGCCTACTGAGTAATAAAGGTCTATATTCATAAGTTCTTAAAGTTTCTTGATTATTAAAGTTATTTTTATTATATTTGAAAACTAATTTGTTTTTCAGAGTTCTTTAAATGATTAATAAATAAATAGTTGTTTTGCTTTTCGTCAAAACAAACTGTAAAACTATTGAGTTTGGGTTTGCTATATCTATTTCTCATCTTCAGGCTTTGTATAGTTGAACACAAACGAATCTCCACCACTGGTTAAATCAACTCTCTCAATAGACATTCCTTTCATCTTAGCTATATCTTGAAGTAACAATCTACAGATGTTTAAATCACCACTCCTATAACCCTTTGTATAAAGGTCGTAAAGCATCATAGTGTGCTTATCAACCTCATATTGCTTCTCCTCATCGAACTGCTCCTTAAAATACTCTAAAGCTCTCTTGTAATAAATCGAAGCTTGTCTCTTTTTAATGCCCCAATTCTTATCACAGTAGTCTATTATATCCGTATATCTAACTCCTTGAAGAACTAACCTAACTATCTCTGAAGTTCTCTTATGAGACTCCAATTTAGTGGCTTTTCCCTCAAATTTAGTCTTAATACTCTGCGTACCAAGGGCAATTATCTCAGCCTTTAAATCCTCTTTCTCTTCCATTATCTTTTGTGCATAATAATTATTTTACAATAATACGAAAAAGTTTCTTAAAACACAAGGTAATATTATACATAAAGTGCATAAAAACCTGGTCTAAAAAATCTAATATGAATATCAGACCCCACTGATTTTAACGCATTTAGACGTAAATGAGATGTTTTACCCTCTAAACTTAGAGAAAGTCCCTCTAATAGCTTAAAAAAGGGCTTAAACTGGATGATTTGTGTACAAAAATGTGTATTTTTTGCATATCTACTATATACAATCCTTATCTTTATTTAGTCTAATTCTAAATAAGAAAAGAGACAAAAAAAAAGAGCTAAAATTTAGCCCTTAATTTTTTTTAATATGTTTTATTTGTTTACTTAATTACTTTTATTTTTAAAGCTGTTTTATATTCTTGTTGTATTCCACCAGTAAAAACAATTTCCAATATATATAAATCTACTTTATTATTTAGATAGTCTTTGACTTTTTTAATATTGTTTACTTTTGTTTTGTCATCATCAAGAGGAACAAAAATAGTATTTTCATCTTTGTAAATTTTGCCGAAAATATAAATTATTTTATTTTCAATTTCTG
>TARA_R110002074_G_scaffold174005_2_pt1 | contig 23955 bp, 30 predicted proteins | sample TARA_R110002074 | Tara Oceans TARA_R110002074 (sample SAMEA4397215) | marine metagenome | biome: Polar Biome; feature: [MIX] marine epipelagic wind mixed layer (ENVO:01000061); material: water (ENVO:00002006), including particulate matter (ENVO:01000060) such as... | depth 10-100 m | reverse complement strand
GGGCGAGTTCTTCCGCTGCTTTGTTACCCTCAGCGATAAGTCTTTTTGTCTCTTCGGGGTCGCCTTCGGCATTTTGAAGGTCATCGGAAAGGCTGCCTAATACGCCTTCATTGATCACTTGAGCGACGTCGGGGCCGCCCAGGATCTGGGCAGCCAGTTTTGGGTCGCCCTTGGCTTCGATAAAGGCCCACATCAGCTGTGCTTGCTTTTCGGGCGACAGGTTTCCCATCGCATTCACGATCGCAGTTGCCCTTCGACGTCCAAAGGGACCTCGGGTTCCTTCACGTTTGTATGTGTGACTTGGGCCGAAGAGAAGGTTCCTTTTGTCGGACACACGGGGAGCGCCTACTGTGGAGCCGGGCTGAACCGAGGATGCCGATGCCTTGTAGCGCTCTATAAGCTGGTCTATAAGCTCATTGTTTCGGGCAATCTCGGCATATCCCTCCTGTTGAGCCGATTTGGGAACGTACTTTTCAGCCGGTGTTTCGGCGACAGAAGGTGTTCCGGGTTCCGAAATGGTGTCCAAGCCACTTATTAGACCGGAACCGTCCGTCTCGTTGAGCACAACCGAGTCGGTCGCGGGAACGGCATCGGACTGAGCCACAGTTTCGGGTTGAAGCGTGGTTTCACCAGCTTCAATGGCCTTATCAACGCTGCTCCAAAGCTCCTTGGTGGCATCGTCTGCGCCTTTCCGCGAGGGCCCTGACTCCGAAGCCGCAAGTTTTACTGCAAGGGCCTCGATTTCTTTTTGGGAATCGACACCGAACTGCGCCCGAAAGCCCTCGACGTCACCTCTTGCCATCTCTTGCTCGGCCCACTGTTTACGGATCTTCTCTAGATGACCTTTGAGATTTCCGCTTGCCTTTTCAGTTTCAGCCACAAGCGACTCGTAGATCTGCAAGGTCATCGCCCGCTCACGCAGCGCTTGGTTCGCGCCTTCGCCTGCAAGGGCATGGCGTGCCCCCTGGAGTTGGCGCATCCACCCTTGAAGATCTTTGGAGGTATGGACTTCCGATGTCGGCAGGCTGTACACAAGCTGACTCATCTCATTGTTGAGAATCGTTTGATCCGCATTAGCCATGTGCGCTGCCGCTTCCTTTTCTTTTTTCCCCTCCATCAGTTCAGTCCAATACTCGCTCTTCAGCTCCTCCTCCTGCATTTTCCAATCATTGATTTGTTCAAGGTGGTTTGTTTTGATCTTGGCTTCGGCTTTCAACCCTTCCAGGCGGAGTCTGTTGTCATCGCTGGCTCTGCGCCCTACCTGTTCTTTTGCGGTTCTGTCCAGCTGAGCCATGGCCCGCATGATCGAAGCGTTGGACTGCCTGAGACGTGTCACGGCCTCCAGAAGCTTGCCGGGGTCCATAGACGAGGCACGCTGACCCATCTCGTACTGCAACCGCGCATTCCTGGCGCCCAACCTCGTTGCCCAGTAGCCAACGATAAACGGCTGCCCAGGATCGATGGCCGGGTCGAAGAGCGCCGCCGTTTTATATTGAGTCTGAAACGGGCGGGTCGCCATGCTGGCAACCTGAGCGCCTTTGGCAATCATGTCTGGGCCAGGAAACGCCTGAATAAAAGTGCTGTCGGCAGCGCTTAGTGGCATGCCCGAAATCGAGCCTCCACTGATGGGAAGGACGTCGGCCATTGATTTTTCCTATGCAAATGTTTGAGCAAGCTTCTGAAATGCTTCCTGATCTTCAGGGCTCATGTCGTTCCACATTTCCATGAACTCCGAATCCATGCCCGAACCGGGCGATGCAACGCCCTGCGACTCGAAGATTTGCCCGGCTATCGGACCCATCCCTGCAAGCGCCCGTGGTCCATAGCCGAGCGCTTGCCGTTGTCCGGCGTCCAGGTAAGCAACGATCCCCTCTTCTTCCAGGCGCAGGGCCTCGGCAGCCACCGCTCGGGCCTGAGCCTCCCGGGCGGCCAGATCCGCATTAGCCGCAGCTATAGTGGCTGTACCCTGGCCCGTAACGGCCTGTATGTCAGCCGCCGAGCGGTCGCCCATGGTTGTCTGCGCCGCCAAGTTGGCCTGGATTTGAGCCGCATTTTGCCCAGCGATGGCGGCTCTTTGCTTATCGAACACGGCCTGCTGCTCGGAACTCAGGGGGTAGCCTTCTTTCTTTGAGGCTCTGAGTTCTTCCAAGCGCTCTTTGGCGTACTTTTTCCCGGCAGTGGGAATCGCAAAAGATGCCATCTGTGCCGCAAATGGAAGAGCGGAAAGAGCACCCTCGGTGACAGCGCGAGCGGTCTGTCCCGTCCAATCATCACTCCGTTTAGCTTCCGCCTGTTCGCCGAGACCAGACCCGACGACGTATTCATTCGGGCTGGAAGAGGTCTGAACATTTAGATTGTCAAACCCCTGGGCAAGCAAATCGCGGGTGTCCGTCTGAGACCAGCTATCGCCCGTCGTTGACGGGGCGACTGGTGTCGGAACCACCGTAGGAGCTACGGTCAAATCCACAGCAGGATGAGTCGTCGACACCGTCTGGGCTTGAGTTGGACTCGGACCAGACCAAGCACCATTAACTTGAACCCAATCTCCGCTGCGAGCAGTTTGACCGGTCGCCGTTGACGGGGCGACTGGTGACGGAACCACCGTAGGAGCTACGGTCAAATCCACAGCAGGATGAGTCGTCGACACCGTCTGTTGGGCCTGAGTTGGACGCGGATGATACCAAGCACCATCAACTTGAACCCAATCTCCGCTGCGAGCAGTGATCTGATTACCCAGATTTTCCGAAAGACCTTCGTCTTGAACAAGAACGTACCGGCCAGTAGACGGATCCCAGGTATAGCCCGACGGAGGGGAAGTGTAGGGTTCGATAAGTCCTGGCGAAGGGGAAGTGTAGGGTTTGATAAGTCCTGACGGAGGGGGAGTGTAGGGGTCGTAGGCCATCGGATCCTCTGATGCTGAAATGTAGCATGGCCGAGCGTGCTGTTACCTGTGAACGCCGGCCCTTAGCTGAAGTGGCTTTTGTACCAAGCGTCGTATCCGCCGGGTGGCTCGTAGGGATAGCTTCCGGAAAGGGATTGGTTGGGCCCGCTCCCACCGCTGAGCCTTGCGTTTGTGATCTGCGATTCCGACGCGAGCCGAGCAGAGTCAGCGGCAGCGGCCTCCGCCATCAGCTTTTCCTCTTCGTCGATCTGGCTTTGAGCGTACCCAGATTCGCTGCTCACACCAGACGTGACGGCGGAGGCGAGGGCACCCTGCCATCCTCCCGCTTGAGCCCCGCTTATGACGGCGTCTTTCAAGGATTTCTTTTGGTAGTCCTGGTAGTCATCCCAGTGCTTTTGCTCTTCCTCAGAAAGATCTGGAGCCGCCATTCCTCCTTCTTTTATGTACTCCTTTAGGCCTACATCCCGAACATCGGCTCGCTGTGGAGCGTATGGGTCGTCCTCGTTTGACTTGTTCTCAATCGCCCTCTCCGACATTCCCGTGAGGTTCGCAGCAGCCCCGCCAGTGAATATGCTTAGCGGAGTCATGGCGACCGCCGCGCTTGGGGTGATGCCAGCCCTGGAAAGCTTCCTTCTGAGATCATCATCGCTGTGGTCTGTCCACGGCATGTTCTCGGAAAGCCACTCGTCAGTGGTGGTCTCCGAATCAGACGGCTTCCACCCACTGGTGTAGCTTCTGGCTTTGGGGTCGTAGTACGTCGTGATGGGCACGGTCTACGCTCCAAAAATGGTGGAGTACCAATCGTCGTATCCCTTTGCTGGCTGGTAGGCGTAGTGCTGGGACATGTAGGAATCCTGACCCTGGCTTGCGCCAGCAAGTCGCTGGTTGGAAACCTGAGACTCCGCCGCGAGCCGGGCAGCATCACTTGCGGCAGCCTCGGCACGAAGACGCTCCTCTTCCGCCCGCCGTTCCTCAATCTGGTCGTCTACACTGCTGTACCCACCATAGACAGCACCACCCGCAGCGCCCGCCAGGGCGGCCCATGGATTTTTGGTGGCAGCGCCAGCCAGCCCACCCTTGAGTGCTCCCGCGCCAACATCCTTGGCGTACTCGTTGACCAGATTCCTGGTGTCCTCGTCACCTTGGACGTACCGCTTGAGCCCGCCTGCCCCGGCGGAAAGAACCTTCCCAGGATTATCCTTTGTGAGGTTGAACATCGTGGAGAGGGTCTCGTCCTCGTTCTTTTCCGACTTCTTGGGGCTCCACCCGCTGACGTAGTTTTTGATTTTGGGATCGTAGTAGGTCGTGATGGGCATAGTTAGGCCTTCGGAAAGATCTTTATCGTCAGGTTGCGCGAGTCTACAAACAGGTTCCGGTAGACATCGGTGTCAGAGGACACAAGGTTGCTGCGAACACCAAAATGGTACAGGCCGGCACTAAGGTTCTCGAAATACCACGTTTGGTGAATGTACTTTGAGGAGATCCGGCTGTTGGTATTTGCCGATGTTGTTGCGCCGGACCCATAGACAGACCGCTGTGAGTTGGCCTGTAAGCTCAGGGTGTCCCCATACTCCTCGTAGTAGCCAACCTGAAACCGAGCTACCTCCGTCTCCTCTGGGTCGGTGTCATCGCTCGAAGAAGCCGGCGTCCCGTTGTTCACAAAAACGTAGTAGCAAGCGGTCAGCTTCACATCAGAGGCTTGATCAATGCCCACCGTGGCTTGCAGGCCATCAATCGGGATCCAGTTTGATCCGTCCACTGTCCGGAACTCGGGGTGTTGGTGATGACCCTTGCTCCGGTCTTGTGACCGACTTCGCCAGTGGACGTCACCAAATGTCATCCGAGCCATCGGCGCTGGCGTTCCAAAGAACTCTGGACCAAAGACGTACTCTGGGCCAGCCCAGCTGTCCGTTTGAAGGTCTCCTACAACCATGCCTCCATTGATCCACGCCTTGACTGAACTCTGTCTGGCCTTGATAACGGCCGCACTCATTGTTCCAGTGGTGATCGTAGCTACTGAGGTTGCCATTAGTTGTACCCGTCCACGTTGATCACAATGTCTTCCATTGTGATGGTCGGTGACCCAGCCGTTTGAAGAATCGCTGCATCAATGCCAACCTTGGTCGCACTGCTTGAAAGAGGCCCGATCAGGAAGATCGTCCCAGAAACCCTGCTGCCGGCTCCCCCGGATTGAAGCCTCCGCTCTGTCGCGTCTGCTGATGCGCCGACATACGACCATGCGGACCCAGTCCACTCAAGAAGCCGTGCTTTGATGCCGACTCTTCCAACAGAGCCGCTGCCCGAGCCGGCGCGTACATGGAACGATGCTCGGGCTATTCTGCTCGAAGCCTGATGGTTGCTAAGATCGAAGGTGGCAGTTTGATATGGGGTTCCGACGGGGGCGCCCGTGTACGTTTGGTCGGCCGTGGTCCCGTAGGCCAACACCAAACCCCCAGGGAAGCTCGCCTGCTTGAAATAGTGAAAGATGTCTGTCTGAAAGTCGATGTTCCGGCGGTCAATCCCTTCGGGGCGGACGTTGGTTTCGTCGACAACTGCCGTGGCTGCGTCCCAGGTGTCGAATGTCGTGTTCAGCGTGGCGCGGTCGTTCACGTCGCCTGGATTGACTGTGAGGATCGTGACTCGACTCATCTCTTCCACCTGTTTACAACAATGAAGCCACGATCTACCTTGATGCTGTCCGGATGCGTGACGCTTGTTCCTTCATTGTTGATATATCTGACGTAGAGTTCGACGCTGTGGGAGCCGGCAATGATCGGCATGGCGCCGTTTAGTGGAACACACGCTTCTAAGAGCAGAGCGCTGATCGTCCCGGTCTCGGTGACGACGGACCCGTCGATGAGAACCTGGAACATGACCCTTGCCCGATTATCTACGGAGGGGGGGCTGGCGCCCCAGTTATTCGTAAGCTGCAAGCTTCCCTCGACCTCAACCATTTCTTCAACGGGAGACGTGATCGACGGAACGCTTATCGGAACTCGCTGCCAGCCCTTGAAGTCCGTCGATACGACAAACTCGTCCTCAAACGAAAGCGTAGACACAAAAGCGTGGGTAGAAAACGAGGAGTCGTACTTTGTGGGGGCCACCCCAACGGCGTCTAACGGCAGGTTGTCCCTGTCTAAGAGGCCGTTCATCTCAGCGGAAAAGGCGTTCATGGATGCGTTCCACATCTCGGGAACTGGGACATCCCCATCCTCAAAGTCACGCTTCTTGTAGACGAATGCCATGGTTACTTTCTATCCACAACTAAATCAATGTGTAGAGGCTCCGTCTTCGTGTCAGAAGCCGTGACCGATGCCAGAATCTCAGCGCCAACAAGCTGCAACATGTGACCATCTGAACTGATCTCAAACCGGAACTCCCGAACCGGAGCACCGTCCTTTGTGTAGACGTTGAAGGTCACCGGCACGGGCCTAAGGTTGTACCATAGCGACGACCCCCACTCGGCAGTGCCAAGCACGTCGTAGTCGTTGGTGGTGTCTTGCTGGTTCTCGGAATCCTCTGATGAGCCGAGGCTGTACCGTTGCGTGTAGTTCCGGTTGACGGTGTATTGAATGCGGGCATCCTGGTTTCCGTATCCAATGACCCATGCGGTGACGGTCTCGGGAACAACAGCGGTATACCGGTCTCCAAAGTCTATGTCTGTGGTCTCGTACAGCGGAGAGATGGCGGTTCCATTCTTGTCGGAAGACCCGTGGCTGTAGACAAAGACGCCCGCAGAGGTGCCGGAGTTGTTGCTCCCAAACAACAACTCTTCGCGGTGGTCTCCGGTGACAACCATGCAGCCGACCGGCATCGTTTCTCGGTAGCTCCAAGCCCCGATGTCGTAGTGGTAAACCAGGACGACATTGTTTCGGGAGGAGCCGTCCATCGGAACGGCCAGCCAGTATTCCCGGTCTGAAAGGTATACGGCGCCCTGGGCCTGAATCGCGGCACCTTTGTTGATGCGCTCAACCAGATCTGGAATGGGTGTCCACAACGGAACGACCCTGGTCGGTGTCCCGGTATTCTCCAGGGCTCCCTCCAGCAGCATCGGGCCTTTGTTGCCCAAGAACATGACCCCCATACCAGGAACTTCGGCGATGCTGTCTGGGCCAATGCAGCCCGACGTCTTGGTAAGAGTGAAGGCCTCAAAGCCCCTCACCTGATCACCCTTGATCATGTGGATTGCGTTGCGCTTGAACACCAACAGCGCATTTTTGGTCGGGTACATTCCAGTGAACTCGCCGGACTGGTCGTCTCCAACCCGAATGCTATTGCCGGCGGGAAAGACCTCCGAGGTTCCGACAGCGCTGAAGCTCACCTTGTTGTTTTGGTGCCCAGCCAAAAAGATAGTATTCTTGAAGGACTGTATGTACTTGGCCCCAGTAGGCCAGACTCCAAAGTTGTCCGGGTTTACAACTGCCGCGAGGTCTGCGTCGGCCTGAACGTCCTCAAACGAGGTCTGAATGTTGTCCTGAATCTCGGCCATGAAGTAGAAGTTTTGTGCCTCTCCCTCAAGAAGCAGCTGGCCATCGCTGTCGAGAAGATTGTGTGTGCCGTATAGGCGTCGTGCAACGATGTGAGCGCCGCCCCTGGGCACGGAAAGACCCACACACGTCTTTGCATCTTCTTCGTTTGTCCCTGAAACCATCGCGGACGGCTCGCTCAGGGGCCCCTCCTGCCCGCGCTCATTGACGTAGCTTACACGGTAGCGCCTTGCCCAAAACGAGGCGGAGTCGTCCCCAATGCCCACATCTGCGCCCTGAGTGTTGGCGTACATCGCGTCCACGATAAACGTCGGGGCCGGAGGAGGCGGCTGCGTGTCGAACCCGGCCTGCTGTAAATACCGACCATTGAACACCAGGGGGCGATCTGTCCCGCTGATCAAGTACAACCAACCGGCCCAAGCCAGTGACTGTGTTCGGGCGTGCGGAGATGTTGGCGTGCTGTGAGTTCCCATGCTCACGGCGCCCTTTCCGACAAGCACGTCCACGCTTTCCTTAGACGCCTCTAAGGTTTGATACCATCTTCCATTGGCCTGAATGATGAGGTGCTGCCGGGCTCCACTGTGCTCCGAGTACCAGTGGATTGATTCGATATCGCCCAAGGCAGTCCACGGGTTCGATGACGCCCCAGTGTAAATAAGCTCGTAGCCGCCCGAGGTTCTCCAGCCGCCCTTGGGGTCCCAAACCATGTCTCGGATTCTGCGGGCAGCAGAGGGCGACGTTTGCCACCGCTCGTCAATGCCTCCCAGTTTGTTCAGGAGAAACTTTCTGTCTTCAAAACTCATCAGGAAAACGCCATGGCGGGCGGGGCGCCCACAGGGGCAGTGGGCATCTTTTGGCCCGGAGCGCCAGATCCTGCCTTGATTGATGCGTGGTAGGTCATCTCGTCGATCAGTTTACTCGACAGGTACTCGTCAATGGACGGGTCTTGTCCAATGGACTCAAATGCTTGGGCTGGTAAATCGGACGGCGCCAAAGGCCCTCCCTTTTTACTAGACATGTCAACCAGCGCCGGACGAAGACCACCGCCATCACCGGGGGCTGGGGGCGGCGGCCCCCCGCCTGGAGAGATCGAGGGCGTTGACCCAGGCGATGGCGGGGTCATCAGTGCGGAAACGGGCTGCGGAGAAGTCATCGCTGGGTTGCGCTCGGTCTGGAACTCCGCGATCCGGCCCATGATGTTGGAGCGAATCGCCGCTGGAGTAGCCGTTCCGGTGACCTGCGGAGAGGTCCCGTCACGCAAGCGGTTGAACTCTCCCCTGGTAGTTTTTTGGTTGAAAAGCGGCATTATCCCTTCTCGCTATCGGCGCGAACCAACTCGGGCTTTCCATAAGGACCTTGCTCCGTGTACTCCCAGACAACGCCATCTTCGTCTTGAACATAGACGTGGACTGGTGAACCGTTCTCATGTTCTGGTGACGTACCTACAAGCGTCATCTTTTCTCCGTTCCGCATGTCGGACGAGCCCAGCATCGCCTCATGAACAGCGTTCGTGGTCGGCATATCCCAACCGTTTTCTTCCGCTGCACCGTTGACTTCATCCTGCATAGCTTTCACCCGACGACGGGCCTCCGCCTCGTCTTCGGCCTGCTCCTCCAAGAAAAGCCCAGGGAGTTTCATCTCCGCCCCTGGCACCAACATGTCCGCCATCGCCATCGACATCATCAGGTCTGACACCGGGATGGGAGCAAACTTCATTTTCCCCAGAAGATCTTGTTTCAGAAGCTCCAACTCGTCAAAGTCAAAAGGCCCGTCCTCGGAATCCGGGTTGGCACGGTCCCCGTGGTAGATGTAGTAGGGGCCCTGACCACTTTCGTAGGGCGGTGTGACCTCGATGGCCCAGTCGTATAGCCTCGGGTCATCCTTCCGGTAAACGCGGGTTAGGTCCGTGACTTCGTGCGAAGGGTATCGCTCCAGGCGGTCACCCACCCTGACTGACTGAGTGCCTCCGTCGCCCCAGTCGATGGTTGCAGTGCCTGCTGCTCCAGAAACCGAACCCAAGCTGAACTTGCCGGGGGCGGTTCCCACTTCGGCTGTCTCGGGTCCGTACCCAGGATCCCAACCCTCCCTCGGAACGGGAGCCGAAATCATTGATATTTCCGGCGTCATATAGCTGTTGGCGAGATGCTTGGGGTCATCCATTCCGGACACGACCTCGGGCACACTTTCAAGTGAGGCATCCCGACGCTTTTCCGCACGGTCATGAGCCAATCCCTCCCTCGTCCGCTTGGCAAGTCTGAATGTGTCGGGGGCCTCTCCTCCGCCCGCAAAAACAGTTGCCAACGGAAGGCCCGTGTCCTTTTCTGCGGGAAGAACCCATTCACGACGCACAGCATCCACCGCCATTTGCTCAGCTACCCGTCGAGCCTCTTCTTGGCTCAGGCCGGACTCCACGCCTCTGTTCGTGGCAGCGCTCATAAACTCGTCGTATGTTTTCATTGTCGAGCCCTACCCACCTGTAAGCGACCGGATTTGGTCACGAGATGGCGTCCACTTCTCAGCCGCATCATAGGCGACCCTGGCCGCTCGGCGCGGTCGGCCATGCGCTTGACTTCATCGTCGTCAACGACAGCACCGAACTCCGCAGCGTGGTCTTTGTAGGCCTGGATGAACTCGGGTCTGGTCTTCAAGGGCATCTTTCTGTCCTACGTCTTGGATGGGTCGCCGTACCGGGTCTCCCACCTAGAGCCGCCCGTCGACATCTTTCCCATGATGAATGTGCGGTCTGCGCGGTCCAGATATTTCATTCTCATGCTGGAAATACGACTATTGGCCAAGTTGGTATGGAACTTCACCATCGACCCGTTCCCTTTGCGGCCATGAAGTTCGGCTACAGCGAGACGCCAAAGGATCGGGTGGTACTGCTCCGGCATCTGCGGCGCGTCGTTGGCCGAGATCATCCGGCGAGGCTTTGCCAAGTAGCGAAGCTCAAGAACGGTGTCTGTACTTGGCTTGCGGTAGACCCTCAGGTACTCGGTTGGGCCATCCTGCTGGAGGACGACCGAGGTGTCGGAGGTCAAGCTTGAATCATTGGTGGCCGACAGCGAAACGCCGGGCTCGGTAGTCGCACGCAAATACCAACCACCACGGTTGGTTACGTCACGTCGGTAAATGCGGGCCCGCTGCCAAGCCTCTTTCACCACGCCTGCGATCAATATGTTGAGATTTCCGGAAGCCGCCGTTGTCGCAGACACCACCCTGGTCGCGTGACTTTCCCTTCCAAACTCCTCGATGGTCTGGCAGTACTCAAAGGTCGTGCTGGCCGGAAGGTCGTTGTCGGAAAGTCCGTTGACCGTAGCAATCAACACGGTCTCAATCGGACTGTAAAAGTCGGCAAGCTCGTCCATGACCATTGTGATGTCGCCACCCGCCGTGCGGGACAGTTGCCCGGCTTCATCCTGACGAGGACTGATGGTGCTGATGCGCCTGCGGCCTGTTCGATCAACGATGCCGTAGTACTCGATGCAGTCCCGAGGCAACTGCAATCGGTCGTGGGTGATCGTCCAGCTTGGGCTGTTGCTGGTGGTCAACCCCCCGTAGGGCCTGTCCAAATACAAGGTCAGGCCATCGGTCAGGTTCACTCCAGCGATTCGATAGACGACCTCATCAGGGCCGGTGATTTTTTGGCCCTCCATCCACTCTAAAAACTTTGTCGTGTCGGAACCGCCGGTTGCGGTCACGGCACGGTTGCCGTTGCTAAAGTTCGCCCGTTGTGTTGCGACGATCCCCGCATAGTCAGCGTAGACCGTGATGTCCTGCCGCCTCATCAAAAACCGCCAGGGCTCATCACCCAAAACGCGCAGCATGACCTCATTGACAAGAACCACCTTGTCGTCTTCGTCTACTCGGACACCGGGGTTGTTTCGCATCTCCCGGTTCATTCGGCTGATGATGTCGTGCAGAATCACGCTACCTCCAATGACAACGGCCCGGCCAGCACGAAGCCAACCGGGCCGTTGGGCCGACGACGAGCCCGATTCAGGACTGGATCAGACCTTGAACCAGGACTTCGGGATGATGCCGACGGGAATCGTGGCGCCTGCACCCGAAGCAACCACATCCAGAGACTGGCAGAACGGCCAGAGCAGTCCTGTCGGATTCGCCGCTGTCTTGACACCACCGGTCACCGACACATCGGCTCCAAGCATCGAGCCGAACTCGATCTGGGACCCGGAGGTATTGATAGCGCCATCGTAAATGCCGCTTACCTGGACGGGAATGAACCCGGCAGGGTCAGTAGCAGCCCGGCTTTCCAGGAAGAATCCACATGCCATCGCGGCATCATCGGTAGTCACCGCCACGATGGCCGACTTTCCACGACCATTGGTCGCATCATCTGCGAGGTATGCGACCTGACCAACAGCCACCGCCTGTGCGGTGGAGTGGTAAAGCTGCACGATGTCCGGTGCGTCATCAAATCCATCGAATGTGCCGTCGGCGTTCTGGCCGTCGACCTTAAGGGGAAGTCCCATGATTCAGTCTCCTGCGAAGGGGTCAGTTGAGGTACAAGCCAGACGGCTCAGAAGGTTTCGCCATCGTAGGCAATGCCGGACGAAGCGAGGTGCTTGGCGCACAACTGGCCGTACAAACGAACCTTAGAGGCGCGAGTATCGGACTGCCCAGAAACGGTCTCAAACGGCTCAGCCTCGAAGAAGCCCTCGCTGTCCCACACGGGGTGGATGGAAGCAAGGTCGAGGAAGTACGCCGAGATGACCGCCGTGGTGTGAACCGACGTGTCGGTCGGCATGTGCGACTCCATCTCCATGGGGATCCCGTCCCAGAAGGAGCTAAGCTTGCCTCCGTCGGCCCCGTCACCGGACTTCTCGATCACATACCGCTCGTAGGTGCGGAGTGAGCGCTTCAGGTTCTCATAGCCCTGGAGGGAGATGAAGATGAACATGTCATCCGAACCGCCCGGCGCCTGAGCCGATGTGCGAACGCGGAGGTGGTCCATGCCAGCCAAGCCAGTGCTGTTGAAGCTGTTGGACAGGTTCACTCGCTGGTTCTGCCAACCTGGAATGTCTGAGTAGGTGGACTTGCTCACACCGCCGACGCTGTTGTCCTGCGATCCGATGGCGTTTTCCTGCAAGAACCCGGAGCCGGACGTGATGCCGTTCAGGGTGCCCCAGTCTTCGTAGCCGACGATGGTCTCGCCAGTCAGAAGGCGCCGACACCAGTTTCGGTACATGGCGTTCATGACCTGCTTCTGGCGGTTTTCCAGAATCTTCAGGACCTGGGACTCGCCCTTGTTCTTGATCTCCTCATCTCGGGAGATGATCACCGGCTGGAGCGTGTGCGCCGGGGTGTAGACCGCCGGGACGTGAACGTCAGTCACGGCCATGTTCAGAAGCTCATACCCAGACTGCATCCGGGTTGCCTGGGAATGCTCGTAGAAACCCAGCGCCTGGACATATCGGCTACCGCCGTCCTCGGAGGGAGAACCACGCCCGTGGACCTTCTCCAAAGCACTCAGGTACGCCGAGTGACGGTGACGGTTGTCAACCCACTGATCGTTGAGGATGTAGTGGGTTGTCGACAAAAGCTCATTAGCAATCGTCAGTGAGGTGGAAGCCATGATTCAATCTCCTGCGGGGGATCAGTTCTAACGCCTATTTCGGCGATGCTTATAGTCTGGGTTTGCTTTGATGAACTGCGCGATTTCAATCGCGCTGGCCTTCTTTGGCGGACCCTTGGGCTTTTCGGCAATGCCTGCCCCACGACCGATTTGACGGGCGGAGGCGGCACGGACGGCGTGCTCACGGGCTCTGGCGGTTTCGGCCTTTGAGACAGCCTGACGGGCCCTCACGATCTCGTAGGCGTCTGCCGTCGATAGCGACAAGTTCATCGACTTTCGGTTTTCGATGAGGCCCCTCATGTCCGCCTTGAATGCCTCATTCCGCATTTCAGGCTTGTCGGAGGCCCACTTTTGGTACGCCAGGGCTTTTGCCTCGGCCTGGGTGGTCGCCGCCAGGGGCTCCAGGGACTCCTTCCAATGCTTTGCGGAAAGGTGCTCCAGATACTTCTTTTGACCCTCGGGGGTCATCAACTCGTCGGGGCTCATCTCCGGGACGTTTGCATTTTTCGCAATGTCCGGATTGTTGAGCATCTTCAAAAGCGCAGCGCGTTGCGCGTGAAGCCCGCGAGCGCGGTTGTCAATCTCGGCGGCCTCGCTTCTTAGCTTGGCCTCGCGTGCTGTTACGGTGTTATTGACGCGGGCCGACTCGGCGCCGAAGGCACGCAGCATGTTCTTGATGATCTGGCGCCCTTCGGGGGTCAGATTTTCAATGTGCTTGCTTTTCAGTCCCGCAACGAACGGGTCGAGGTCCGTCCCGTCATCGCCGACGGTGTCCTCAAGAAACTGAAGAAATGACGGCTTTGTCGTCTCTGATGAAACGCCCGCCGACTGTTCCTGAACTGCTGTTTCAGACCCTGCGTCGGGCTGTACGCTCACATCAGACGAAACCTCGGCGGTTCCGACTTCTACCTCAGGCGCGACTTCACCACCCTGCGGGGCGACTTCACCACCCTGCGGGGCGGCGGCTTCAACAGATTCAGACATCAATCCTCCAGCCCGAAAGCTGACACCGGCAACTTTGCACGTTTACGCAAGCGTTGCAAGGCGTTGGCTACATGTTCTCCGACAGCATCTTCTCGTCTTCGCTCATGTCATCCACCTCTTTGAGGCGCTCAGGCTCGGCGTCCGCTCCATCGTTACCGGCCATTTCACCCTGGGGTTGCATGAGCGCTGTTCCAAGAGCTTTGTCGCCAGACGCCATCTTTAGCTTAGATGCGGCGACCTTTAGAGCACCATCATCGGTCAGTTCGGATGGCTCAAACAGGTACTTCTCAAAGTCCCCGTCGACATCGACCACGCGGATGGCCGAGATCAAAACAGAGACCGGCAGAAACACCTCACCCGGCAAAGGCAGGGGCTGCTTGGACTCCGGGTCGACAAGCTTTCCGCCAGAAGGGGCGGTCCACTCTGGAATAGGAACGTCGGCTCCAGCGATCTTGTCGATGGCCTTGCCGACTTGATCAGCCAAAGTCTTCACCGCCGAGATGCTGTAAGGCTTATCGGGGGTCGGTCGGCCCGTCATCATCTCCTGGACCTTGAGTTCAGCGTTCTGCTGCTCGGCAGCCATCGCGTCTTCAGGGCCGGGAGGCGGAGCCATGCCGGGAGGCGGAGCCATGCCGGGAGGCGGAGCCATGCCGGGACCTCCTGGGTTTCCGGGAGGCGGACCCATGCCGGGGCCTGGGGGAGGGGAAGCGGGTCCAGGGGAATAGCTGGGCATTTGAGCCTCTCAGATAATGGTTTCAGGCTTGATCATTTGAGGAAGGTCGCCTCGGTCTATAGCGGCGCGGGCGTCAGCATAAGCGGGGTCGTTGTGGACCCGGTCAAAGTAGTCCTTGTAGCCAACTTGCAGTTCTTCTTGCTTTTGTCGGCCCTCTAAAGTTTCTTTACCGGTGTCGTAATCGCCATCAATGATGGTCAGGCCGCGCTTCTTGGCTTCAGCATTGCGCTGAGACTCGGTAAAGATTTGCATTCCAAGTGATCGGTCGTAGTACCCGCCCTCTCGCTCGTTAGCGAGCCAGAAGGTTTCAATCTGACAGCCGATGCTTTTTTCAGCTGTCAGATCACACCCATCCTGTTGACAAGGAATGGCCTGGGGGGGGTCTTCGTACCACTCGTCGGTGTCGTGGCCTTTATCGCACACGTAGTGGTGCAAGCGCTGCGGATCCGACTTCTTGATGTGAATGAACTTGTTGGTTCCATACCGGTGTGGACGCGCAGCGGGAGACCAGTTTGGACGCTGTGTTGCGTGCTGCCCGCACTCGGGGCAATCAATGTGGCCTGGACGGTCAGACATTCGACGCATGATTTCGGTCACATGCTTGTCGGGGCAGGCGAAGGCGTATGTAGGCAAAAAGGCTCCCACGGGCCACGGTCATCGGTCCAGACGGGACCATATCACGCGGATATCGTGGCGGTAAAAGATCCTCATTGCGCGTCTGCGCTGAAGCGCTATTGCACCAAGCTGGCGATAATCTTGCGCTGAGCCTCTTCGGGAAGCTCCAACGACTTCACAAGAGTTTCGTGAAGCTGGGCATCCTTGCCGGCGTTCACTGCCAGGATGTACTCAATGGCATCCTTGGGGGGCATGGCCATGATTTCATCAGGACCATACTTCGGAAGGCTTTGCCCAGCGCCGCCCTGAGTTCCCGGAGGTGGTCCCGGCGGCCCCGGCGGTCCTGGTGGTGGCCCCGGCGGTCCTGGTGGTGGCCCTGGTGGTGGCCCTGGCGGTCCTGGAGGCGGCCCTGGCGGTCCTGGAGGCGGCCCCGGTGGCCCCGGTGGTGGGGGCTCGCCTTCGGACCCCGCGTTTTCTTTCGCGTCATTCATCAGCTTTGATTCGAGGGCATCCGGGTGCATGTCTGGCGGCAGGTCGAACTTCTCCACGAAAGCAACCATCTGGGCGCGTGCCATTCCGGCGGCGGGCCCGCCTTCCTGAACCATTGACCACAACTCAAGCATTGGCTTGGACAGCTGCAAGAGCGCCTGTCGGGTCGCTGACTCGGAAAATGGCGTTTGGCGACCGTTGGCGATTTCGATGATGAAGTCGCCATCAAGGTCGTCGACCGTGATCTCAATAAGATCTACGCCCTTTCGCAAACTGATCACGTCGGGGGGAATGCTTTCCGCCTTCAGTTCCTCTTTGTCTTCTCCAGGCTCGGCGTCGTCGGACTCGGCGTCGTCGGCGTCGTCGGACTCGGCATCGTCGGGCTCAGCATCGGCAGCTGGCTCAGAATCCTCGCCCTCTTCAAGGGGCACATTGTCGGAATCTTGGGACTTTTCGTCCTCTTCGTTTTCTTCCTGTCCAGGAAATCCGCTTGTCTCTCCTGAATCGAGAAGTTCAGCCCGTTCCTCAGAGTCGCCTTCGCCATATTCTGTGTCCTTTTTCCCACCTATTGAGTCGGCTGGTGAAACCATCGCAGCAATGAGCGCCCGCAAGAATACCTGGCAGAAGCTCGACATCCACCCGTCTTTGACAGCGGCCAGCTGGCCCATCTCAGAGTCGGAGTAATCCTTGATCGCAAGCACCTCGGTGGCCGATGTATTCATCGCTTGGCCGTAGGCGTTTGGTGTGATCGGACCCTGAGCACGCTGCAAGTCCATCTCGGACTCGCGGGACCAGTTGTCGATGTTCGGTGAGATGGGATTCTGCCGGAGCGGGACCAGCACATCCGCGATGTTTCGACCGCTCAGCTTGTTGGGGTCGATGCTGATCACAAGGCCGTCGACCCCTGCCGTCATCATTGTCTTGTCGTCGTCTGACAGCAGCCCGTCGATTGTTGCCCACATCCGAGCATCACGGCGAGTCGTGTTGGCCTTGTAGGACCGGATGACGTTCAGTTCCTGGCACTGCGGGTAGATGCGCTGAGCGTGCGAATAGCCACGATACGGGTATTCGGGCTCGCTCTTGAAGATGAGCGGCTGGATGTGGGAAAGCGGCTCACCACTCCGCTTGGCGAACGGGATCGGCAGCTTTCGGATGGGCTCATCGTATTCGGACCCTTGGTCCAAAATGTAGATGTCAAGCCGGCCCTTGTACCCGGACTCGTGGTCGTCGGCGTAGTTGACCAACTCCAAGACCCGAACAAATGCCTGATTATCAAAGCTCGCGGAAGCATTGGGCCCGCTGGATTGCAGGTAGGACTGCGCGTTCTGGCGGTTGGTTTCCTGGGCGCCCGCCAGAAAGTCGGACCGGGGCTGTCCCTTCAGTTCCGTTAGCCCGAACTGCTTTTCGACCTCGACCTTGGGTCGGGTGTAGATGTGCCCGATGAACCGAGCGTCATCCTCGTCGTAGCAATCGTTGTCGAGCAGCAACTCCCACCATGGGATGACCCGAAACTTGACCCTGTCAATAGGGGTACTTGCGCCGTCCTCGACGAAAATCTTGATGCCAGCTCCGTCGTATAGAAACGCCTGACGAATGGCGGAGACTACTCGGAGGTGGGTCCGGTTGAGATGGAGCCACTGGTTGATGACCATCTCCGCTTTGGATGGTTCGCCTCCCTCGCTGGGACCAGTGCCGACCACCACCCGGTCTGCCTTTGGGTAGACCGAGGCGACCATAGTCTCGATGGCCCCGTACATACGGTTGGTCTCGACCTGTATTTGAGTCGGAATGTCCGACATCTTGCCCTGGGTGAGGTTCCCGTGGTGTTTCCACCAGTCCGTCATGTAGGCGGCCTTTTGCCTGCGCCACCGTGATCGGCGGCGGTCTACACGCTTGTTGTGCGCCGTGACAAAGTCACGGACCACCTCTGGGGTCAGCACGTCTGGCATGAGGTCCTCGGCGGAAGCATATCAGGTTCTCAGAAAGGGGTCGCCAACGTCTTGCGCTTGCGCTTGAATCCAAGCTTTCTGGATTCGTGGGGACTATCGAGGGTCCTAAGGTTCCAGCAAGCCAGGGCCAGGGCCATGCCAAGGTCGTCATTCATTCCGTTAGCTCCCTCGATTCGGCCCACGCTGTCCTCGCGGATGTTCAGCAGCTGTCTCACCGTCGGAAAATCGTTGAGGGTCATGTTGTCGTCGTTGACCATGGACCGGCAGTGGTCGTAGAGCGGGCCTTTGCTGCCTTTCCAGCCGCCGTTTCGGGTTCTGCCTTGGTTGGACGTAACCCAGTGACCGCTGCGCTGCCCCCACCACAGCGGTGTGCCGTAGGAGATCAGCTTTTCGATCACTACCGAGCCGCCTCCGCCCGTGTTGGCCTCGACCATCACCCGCGCCCGGTTGTAGTACAGCGAAAGGTCGGCGACCTTTTGGGCAAAAATCTCCGGTCGCCAGTGCTTGGAAGACAGAGTTGCGACTTGTCGTCCATCGTGGCTCACCACCTGGGCGGCGGCGTAGTCGTTTCCGGTGCCCCATGACGGGTCCGCGCCGATGGCGTAGGTCATGTTGGGGTCGGGGTCTTCGTAGACCCGAAGCTCCACGTTTTCCTTCACCATTTGAAGGCTGGACAAGATGTCGTTGAGGTACTTCACGTCAAAAAAGGCCCCCTGGAACTCCAGAAATCCGTCCTCGACGGTGAGGGGGTACTCCCGCCGGAATCGGTCTTCTCCGATCTTGGAGATTTCCCGGCTTCTCCAGTAGACCTGATGTAGGTCCAGCCCGTAGGTCGCGGCCATGTCGACTTCTTCTTGCTCCGGCTCCCACCCGATAGGCGGAGTTGCTCGGTATTCCTGGTGGTCCGACCAGCGGAAAAACATGAACAACGTGTTGGGGTCTCCGCCTTCCATCCCGTCGATGCACAGCCGGTGGAATAGTCCCCCTGGGCCGTTGGGTGTGCTTGACGTGATCAGGCACTCGTGGGGCCCAGGGTGAATGGTTGCGCTGACCGAGGCGTAGACGTCCTCTCCGCCTCCAGGCATAAAGGCGGCCTCATCCAGGTGGGCTCGCTGGTTGGTGAACGACCGAGCATGCCCTCGACCACCAGCTGTCATGCAGCGGAATGCGGACCCAGTGTCGGCAAACTCCAGTTCCTTTCGGTTGGAGCGCTGCATTGGCCGCTGTAGCTTGGTCGGAAGAGAGTTGTGGAAGTGCTTTAGTTTCCTGAAAATGTTCTCGCTGGCGTCAGCCTCGTGGGCCACGATCAGTGTCTTGACGGGGTCAAGAACTCTATACCCGTAGGTAAAGTTCCACGCTGCGATGGCGGTAGTGAACCCGATCTGTCGGGGCTTCAGGACGTTGATGTTGGTGTACTGGGGGAGTCCTTCATCGGTCCTGGCGGACATCGCGTTGATGAGCGCGACTTGTTCCGGGAAAGGGACTGACAGGGACCGCTCGATGCCCCTGGGGTCGATGATCTTGAGTGCAGCCAGAAAGGCGAACGGGTTGTCGACCCGTTCCCGAAGCTGCTGTTCGATGCTTGCCGCCATTAGCCCTTGTCGTCGGCGATGCCTTTAGGCTGCCCAGACCATGCGGCGGCCCCGGCGGCTCCGTCTTTTAGCCATGCGATGACGGCGGTGTTTGCGCCCTCGTCTTCGTCGCTCTTGTTGAGCTTGCCCGTGATCTTGGCGTACAGCTGCATGCTTTGGTTGTCGCCGTCTCCGAGGTTGTTTCGCATGGCTTGCCAGAAGGTGTGGTCCATGCTTTCGATGTCTTCCTCGGACACCGTGCGCGGGTAGGGGAAGTCGTAGAACCAGACCTTGAATCCGTCCTGCTTGAGCCACTCGCGCCATTCGGTGTGAGTTGCTTCTCCGCCAGGAAAGGGGCAGAAGCGGGTGTATCGGATCCAGTCCCGCAGGAAGCCCTTTCCTTTCTCGCTCTCTTGAACGGCGATGGCCTTCAGGTACTTCTGGCGAATGCTTGGTGAGAACCCACGCGAGCGCTCTACAGCCGCAGGCGCGGTCAGGTCAGGAGACGACAGCATTGTCGGAAGGTCTGTGGGCATCTGGGTCACTATACTCACGACAGGCTGTACGTCGAGTCCTTGACATGTTGGCCGGGCGCCTATATGGTTGTATCCATGAGTGATTCAAAACTCGGGCACGTCAGTCGGTTGGTGGCGTACATACGAGAAAACCCGGCGACGACCGCGATGGATGCGGGCCCTGCGCTGGGGTTATCTGACGGTCAGGTTCGCAAGGCCATTTCGGTGGGGCGAAAGAACGATCTGATCGCCAAGACCTTTATGGGCATGGTGGTTCTCAGGTCGAAGTCTCACTGGAGCAGGTCGTGGGACAGCCTGTCGGAGGACGAGTGTCGGATCATCCGCCGTCTTCGTGCTCAGGGCGGAATCGGTCAGATTTCCGAGCTATCAGCGCACTTTGGGTGGCGTCCGCCCGTTTTTCGGTCCCGTATTTTTCCTTTGCGTAGAGACAACATCCTGGTTCGGAACGGAGCTTTGTTCCTGGGCCCAAACAGCACACAGTGAGAGTACACATGGCGAAGACATTTGGGCAGATCATGAAGATTGCGAGAGAGGCGAAGGGCCTGTCTTATCGGGAGACGGGCAAGCGTCTCAACGTACAGCACGTCGTTGTTTACGAGGTTGAAACCGGCAAGCGCCTTCCATTCAAGAGGATTGACAGGCTGGAGGCCGTGGCCAGGGAGCTTGAGTTGGACATCGAGGTTCTTGCCTTGAAGTCCATCGAGGGCCGGAACATGCTTCCTCTTCTCAAGCTTGGCGGGAAGAGGCTGGTCGACGCCCTCGACCCGTCCGTGTAGATTTTCTTTGACAGGAGGAGATCTCCAGTGGACGATATTCTTTACGTTCTTGGCATGTGCGACAACATCATGCGTTGTGGTCGTTGGGTTTTGGTTCCACGAACTCTTCGGGTCAGTTCGCGGTGCCCGCATTGTTCTACGTCCTTGGATTATTTCACCGAGGTGACGTCAGATCAGGTTCGTGGCTTGCTGACCCGTCGGGTTCACGAGGTCATGGGTCCGGTTCTTGGTCGGTCGGCAAAGCATGCTTCCGACTAAGTCGTCGGCCACGCTTCACCGCTTGAGTCGTTTGGACTTGGATTTGCTTGTCATTTCTGAGACCTTAGGTCCTTTGGGGATGAGTTTTCACTGTGTTTCGAGCGAAGTTGGTTCCGGTCAGATGTCGTGCTGGAACTCCATACGAAAGCTCCGCAAGGAGGGTTTGGTTGTGATTCCAGACAACCCAAGCGGCTTAGGCGGGATCACTCTCCGTGGTCGTTCAGTGCTTCGCAAGATGAGGGATGAGTCATGAGGCTTTTCATTCGTCGGGTGGTGTACCGATCAGCGGCCATGCCTTTCATTGCGGCTGGTTCGGTCGGCTTTTACCTGATGCTGGCGTCTCTGGGGACCTTGACCGTTCTTTCTCGGAGAGAGGCCCGTCGTAGATGAGTCACTCCGAGGACCGGTGGCAGTTGAGTTGGCTGCCTTTGCCTTTGAAGAAGTCGGTGCTCAAGTCATTTCATGACATCGACAGGCAGACCTCCATCGACTTGTACATTTCGCTCGGGACTGTTCCAGACCACGAGCTTGCTGCTGTGCTTGGCGTTGATTCGATGACTGTTACTCGGTTGCGTCAGGCCTTTGGGATTCCGGTTCTTCTCACCAGCTACATTCCCATCGAGATCGACCCTGATGCTCATGTCGGCCCCACAGAGATGCCGTGGCCCTGGGAGATGCCGACGCCGCCAAGGCGGACTTGTGTTTCCTGCTCCAACTGGGGGCCTGAGGACGACCCTGACTACGACGAATGTCGTTTAGCAGGCGACGAGCTTCTTCAAGCCAATGCTTGGTATATCGCTGCGGGTGGTTTTGAGGGGAACCCCCCACATTCACACACCACCGGCTGCCCTCACTGGGACCGAACCATCGACTGGAGCATTCATGACCGATGAAGAACTTGCAAGCGCCCGGCTCGGGCAACTCAAGGAGCTTGAGCGCGAGAACACGCGGCTTCGCCTCTTGTTGGCGGGACAATCCCGTGAACTCGGGTTTACCAAGGGCGCATTGGCGGCCCTCGCCCGCATTGCAGGCTCCATCTACTCAGCCAATAGCCTTGATGCGTCCCTCGCCGCCATCAAGGACCTGGGAATGGCCCTCGACAGCGTCGACAGCCTCCTGAGCTACGAGGACAGCTGACCTCAGGGGGAAACACACCCCAGAATACAGACCAGGACCCTACTTCTTGGTCTTCGGCGCCGCTTTCTTGGTCTTCTTGGCCGGCGTTTCGTTTTTCAACGCCTGAAAGTCAGCCTTGAGACCCTTCACTTCCTTCTGGAGGCGACGAACTTGGCTCTTTGCCTTGCTGTAGCCCTCGCTCGACTCACCAAGAGCGTCCGAAAGCTCCGCAACCGAGATCCGAAGAGCCTCAACCTCCGCGCCAGGACCCGAAGACACCAAACGAACGTCAACTCCAACCAGTTTCGCGTACCGGCACAGCTGAGAAACTAAATAATCACCGCCAGAACCCGCCTTGCTCAGGTCCAGACAACGACTCGCGTCAAACCGAGACACACCCACCGCCTCTCGCAACGCGGAAAGCTCCTGAAACAAACTTGCGGATGTAGCCATCTCAACCTCCAGGAGAATCTTCTACCACGACAAGCGTAGACAACTCCAATAACGGTGTTCGCTAAAGGATTCACGATGAACGATCTGTTTTTTTGATTTGGATGTAAAGACGGTTCATAACGAGAACCCATTTGGTTTTTTGGCGCGATATTTTGGCGTCCTCGGCGTCCTCGCAGAGTTCTGCCCAGTTGAGGACCGACATCAAACCCCCAGGTGACGGGCGACCGCGTCCATGACCATCCTGGAGCGGAGACCGGCGAGCGACACCGCACCAGCAGCGCTATTCTTCGCGACCTCGTCGCCCGACACCAGGATGAAATGAGACCACAACTCACCATCCACATCCGCGTAATCCACCCGAACAACCACAACGTCACGACCCGGAGAAAGCAGCGCCGCAATGGTGACCGGGGGCTTGGGACCGAAGCGGACGAGAGCGGCCTTCTCGGCAATCTCGATCAGGGACTCGATGGTCATGGGGACTCTCCTTGTGTGAAGGACCACCATAACGAGTCAGGACTTGGATTTGTTCGGTTTTTTTTTGACGATGGGAGGCTCCAAAACCAGGAGACCCCAAAACCAGGAGGCCCCCGCCCCAGTGAACCGGAACGGGGGCCTTGCAGGGTCGCGGTCCTACAGCTCGTGCTTCCCCTCGACGCCACGCCGGACCCGGTCAAGGGTCCGCTTGTGGCCCCACATCAGGGCCTCTTCCAACTTGGTGATCATGAGCGCGTTCTCACGGCAGGAGTACGGCGACTTCTGGAAGGAGCGCAGCCGGTCGAGGACCACCGCGATCAGCGCCTCGTTCGTGATGCCGTTGACACCGGCTTCCGAGACGGGACCGTTCTGGAACTCCAGGACAGCGAGGCCAGGATCGCCCTTCTCGCCCGAGGGATCGCCGTATGACACGCCGTACATGTGGTGAGCGCCGCCGCCGGTCTCATGGTTCGGCTCGTCGATGGTCGTGACCGCCACACAGTCCGTGTTGAAGTCGTTGATCTCGTGGTCGTGAAGGGTTCTCACGATGTCACCTCGTCGTAGGTCGCTGCGAAGATGTCGGGCTTGCAGGGGTAGACCTCGCCGGCCACGCCCTGGATGATGTAGTCGCCCCAAGACACGAGCATGCGACCCTCCAGGGTCCTGATGCAGATGTGCCGGTCCTTGAGGTCCGACGGACTCACCATGCCGACAGACCCGATCTCGTAGTCTTCCATCTGCCACGCGGCGTTCAGCCACTCCGGCCACTCGCCGTTGTCCTCCCGGCGCTCCGGCGTCATCTGGAACGCCTCGATGACGACAGGACGCTTGCGGTACTTGTTCAGTTTGAACTGCACGGACCGCATTTGATTTTTGGGTCCGGGAAGTATGAGGGTCCCAGGGACCCACAGAACGTCCTCAAAAAAGAAAAGGGGGGGTCTCTACCAATCTTTCCCCAAACGACAGCACAGACACCACACAGGCCCAGCAAAGCCTAAGTACCGTACACTTCCACT
>TARA_R110002074_G_scaffold7751_4_pt1 | contig 24008 bp, 37 predicted proteins | sample TARA_R110002074 | Tara Oceans TARA_R110002074 (sample SAMEA4397215) | marine metagenome | biome: Polar Biome; feature: [MIX] marine epipelagic wind mixed layer (ENVO:01000061); material: water (ENVO:00002006), including particulate matter (ENVO:01000060) such as... | depth 10-100 m | reverse complement strand
GGAGAAAGTCTTTCCGCGCTCGTCACAATTGTGATAATCCAGGCCCAAGAACCAAGGCAAGATACTGGAGCTGTAAGCAATGGAGAGCAGGTTCTAAGGTAGAAAGTTAATGAAGAAGTTCAACGATTTTATAAATAAACCAGAAGAACAAGATGAACTTGATGAAGGCGCTGTACCTAAGAATCTACAAAGACTATTGCTGTTGGGTATGGAAGATCGTAATGATCTCGAATTGATGAGACGAGCAATAAGGACTGGTGAAAAAGGTCTGATGGTTCCTAGATTAAGAAAAAAGCTATACAAGCTACTAACAATTTTTATGGACGCTGTTGAAGATGACAACGAAATCTTCAGAAGATTGAGAAACAGAGTTCAAAAAGGAGAAACAAAATGAACAAGTTTGGATTATCAGACAGCGTCATCGATGCAGCTAACGCTGTTCTCAATAAAAAGAAAGTGGAAGACATTCCAGAAGCAGAAAAACAAAAAGAATGGCCATTCCATTCTGCAGTTGAAGACATTCCAGAAGCAATGGAAGTGCATCTAAAACCTCATGGTACTGCTGGTACACACTACAAAGTGCATGCAGTAGGTAAGAAGCTAGCTGATCATGGTGGTATCAAAGTTGGAGAGACACTTAGTGATACTCAAGTCGATGATGCTAAAGAATCTGGTATTAGAGTTAAGCATGTAAAAGAAAGCGTTGGTGGTGCAATTGGTAGTGTCATTGGTGGTGCAGCAAAAACAGCTGGTAAAGTTATTGGTGGTACAGCAAAAGTAACTGGTAAGGTTGCTGGTGGTGCCGCAAAGGCTACTGGTAAGGTTGCTGGTGCTGCCGCAAGGACAACAGGCAAGGTTGCTGGTAGTGTTGCTGGTGGAACAGCAGCTGCTACTAAGGGAGCTGCAAAAGGTGTTGCCGGAGGTGCTGTAGCAGCCGGTAAAGGTATTTTGGGTGGCGCAAAAGACACTGCTAAAGGCACTGCATCTGGTACGGTATCGACCGCTAAAGGTACTGCTCAAGGTGGTAAGGAACTGGTCAAGAGAACCGTTGCTGGTATCAAAGAAGAAGATGAAGTTGAAGAAGGCGCCATGAAGCGCATGGCTACTCAAGCACAACTAGGTGAGCCAGGAATGGGTCTTGACACATATAAGGATATCACCACGGCAAGGAAGAAACTATCTCCTGCTGAACGTGATGCACTAAACAAGAAAGACGATAAGCTACCAGCGCCAACCAAAGAGGATGTTGATCTCGTAGATCAACTACTTGAGTTGAGTGATGGTGATTTCAATGAGCTTCTTGATGAATCAACTGACGAGCAGCTGGATGAATTCCTCGGTGCAATGGCAAGAGGTGCAGGAAATCTTATCAAAAAAGGTGCATCTGCAGCTGTAAATAGAATGTCAGTACAAGGTCGTGCTGATGCTGCTGAAAAGAAAACACAGAAGCTCCAAGATAAGACAAAGGCAGTTCAAAATAAAATGGCTGCACGCAAGAAACTTGGTCAACAAAAAGCCGCTGCAAGTTTAGCCAAGCAAAAGCTCAAAGCTATTAAGAATCAAGCTAAAACCCAAAGAGCCAACATGAACAAACCTGAACATGCTTCTGAAGAAGTTGAGGAAGAAGATAATTTGACTGAGCTTAGCAAAAAAACATTAGCAAGCTATCAAGCTAAGGCATCTGATGCAAGGGGACATAGAGCTCTCTCTACTAAGAAAGTAGATAACAGATATGCTGGTGTTAAGAAAGCATCTGACAAGTTAGCCAAAGAAGAAGTTGAAATTGAAGAAAGTGTTGGTCTGTCGACAGGTGTTATGTCTTTCCTTGATGACTATGAAGACATCATGGAAAAGAAGCAAATGGATCCAGTTGGCCAAGCTGATAATGACATCGACAATGATGGTGATGTAGATAGCTCTGACAGTTACATACACAATAGACGTAAAGCCATCAAGAAAGCCATGAAAAAAAGCGCAGTGAAAGAAGCTCACAACGACAAAGAAGAGCCTCCTTTCGATGGTGGAAAGCCAATTCAAAAGAAAAGAATGGATAAGTTTGGTAATGTTATAAAAACCAAAAACATGGCCAAACATCTTGCTAAGATAGCAATGAAGACGCAAGCCAATAGAAAAGAGTGGAACAAGGAGGACTATGATCCTTTGCTTGAAGGCGCTGGTGATGAAAAGCCAAACAGTGCAGGTAATGCTGCATCTCTTGCTACGGTTTATCAAGATAAAGCTCAGAAAGCTGCTGCAGCTGGTAATTCTGAAGTTGCAGCAAAAATGGCAAAGGTTGCAAAGAAGTTCTACAATAAATCCGATCATATGGGTAAAAGAGAAAAAGAAGGTAGAGGCAGTAAAGCTGAGTCCTTTGAGCCAGAAATTTTTTGGTCGGATGCACAAATTGAATGGTTCGAAACTGACAATGAGGAACTCGAAGAAGCTCGTAAGGGCGGAGGAGCCAAGGTTGGTGAAACTGAGCGCTCAGGACTTAGAGTAACCAAATCATCAAAAGAAGAGCCAGAACATATTGCAATGCAATTGAGAAAGGTTATTTCTGTTGGTTCAGGCCATGGTGGTGTGCACTTTGATAACGGAGGCAAACAAAAAGTCCATGGAAATGTTGCACAAGCTGCTTTAAGTAGATACAACAGTGCCAAGCCAGCCGAGAAAGAAGAAATGCAGAAGCATATGAAACATTCTCATAAAGCACTTGTTCATGTTGCCGGCGGCCACGATCTCTCTAAGAGCCCAGCTGCTAAGAAAGATTCTGGCTTGTCTACAAAGTCTGATCCAACTCAGATGAGAAGACATGGTGTACAATCAACTTCAGGACATTACAATTAATGGCTGAACCAAAGAAAAAAGAGTCGAAGGAAGAAGAAGCTCGGCTTACAGATAAATATGGGAAATTGAAGTTGTTAAAAACGTCTGAATATATGAAGACACTAACTAAAGGAGAAAGCTAATGGCTTTATGGGGTAAATCAACCTCTGCTGAGTCCAGACCCAAATATGTCGTAGACGATACGGATGCGGCAGACGGTCCTGGAGCCAGAGAAAACGTTCTCGCTACAACTCGTGGTTGGGAAATGGCTGCTGGCACTGGTGCCAGTGGTAACGATAATGCAAGTGCACAACCAGAACTTCTAGTTGCATTGGGTAACCTATCTGCTACATTGGGTGCTGCTAACCTTCTGTCGGTAGACTTTACAGCTGGTACTTATGGCCACGCTGGTTCAACTGACTTTGATGTTGTATACACATTCGATGAGGCAGTCACAGTCACATCTGCTGCTGCAACTGCTGATAATGTTGTATCAAACAAAGTTAAAGTGGACTTCCACATCGTCAAGGTCACAGACATGACGAAGCGGGAAGACATGAAGATGCAATATCATAGTGGTTCTGGTACAAATACGATCACGTTCAGAGGTAGAATTCCTGCTGCTGGTGCAGCCGGTGACTACATTGCTGGTGCTGATGCAACATATGCCATGGCAACTGATGGTACTTCCGCTGTTGTTGATGGAAACGGAACAACAGTTACTGCTGTTGATGGTGATCACGGTGGTGGTTCAGCTGTTGGTGGTCCTGATGCTGGTTCAGCTATTTGGGGTACAGCAGTTGCAAAAACTGGTGACACTGTGAACACACTAACAACTACTGCTGGTTCTGGTAGTGGTTCACGTGCTGTTCTAACTGGTGTTGTACTAGGTTAATAAATATGTTTGGGTGATCCAGGACGCTGCGTGCGTGCCTGGAGTAGCATTCCCCGCTAGGGGTTTATATAAAGGAGAAAAAAATGGCTGATAGAAAGATTACAGCTTTAACGGAATTGTCCTCGGGTGTTGCCAATACTGATGTATATCACATTATTGATGACGCTGCTGGTTCAAGTCCAACAAACAAGAAGGTCACTGCAAAGACGGTCTTCAACTCGATTCCAACATTCTTGGCTTTCGAGACAGTCGGTGAAGGTCATGATCTTCAAACCGTATCTTCAACTGCCGCTGTTAGCGTAACCACGATGGTGACAATGCTAACGACTACAGATACCACGGCGTCGACGCTTGCTAATGGTACACATATTGGTCAGATCAAAATCATCGTTCATAAGACTGACGGTGGATCTACAGTTTGTACACCAGCAACTAAATCAGGTTTCACCAATATAACATTCACAGACGCTGGTGATACAGCTACGTTGATGTGGACTGGTGCGGCTTGGGTAGTCCTTAGTGCTGCTTCTGGTAGTGCTGGTACCGTTGATGATATTGTGAATTAATCATGCCTAAGATCACCGGACTGGGTGCTGGTAGTGCCCCTGCAAATTCAGACGTTCTTGTATTAGTGTCAAACACTTCAGGAGCTGCCAACACCCAAAAGGTGACTGTCAACACATTCTTTAGTGACATTACAGCTAATGTCAAGATGGCCAACGCTGAGATTACAACCCTCACCGTTGGCCAAGTGTTGGCAGTAACACTAGAGAATGTAACATCTAACAACGCAGCGTTGAGCTTAACAAAGACTGTTTCACAATTGGATGCTGATGACAATAACTGTCAAACGACATTGGCAAATGCATCTACAGTAGGACACGTTAAGGTTATTGTAGCAAAGAACGTTGACAATACTACCGATGTTGATTTTACTGGCTTGGGTTCTGCTGGTACGTATACATTCCAAACCGTTGGAGAAAGTATATCGTTGCTTTGGAATGGAGCCGCTTGGGTAGTAACGAGTAAGAGTTCTAACGAAACTGGATCAAACGTACAGGGTACTATGGACGCTTCATGACATAATGAATATTATATTATCTGAGGAAAACTTTTTGTTATACGCAGCAAAATATTATGATAATCCTCAATGCCAATCAACTGATGAATTTTATGATGATTTGAAACGGTTCAAGTACATAAAGAGATTGTTTAACAAATATCTCGAAACCGGTGAACTGAAAGAGCGTCTAATATTAAATCACATCCTGGTCTTGACCAACGTTTTCTCCCCTGAAGTCGCTGTTAAACTGCTGTTTATCCGCTTGGACGAATATTTGCATCTGTTAAAGCCATTTTTTGTTCTGTTGAACATACTCCCGGAACGAATTGAGATAAATAACGACATCCGTTATACTGTAGATGTTATGATGGATGAAGTAATTGTTGAACGATTAAGGTTGATCTAATGGCAATACCCAATACAGGTATATTTGATTCCGTGTTAGTTTACCAGTTTCTCAAAAGGTTGGTCGTACCATTTGAGAAGTTTCCTGCGTTTCAAACAGGAGTAATTGACAAGGACGGTAAGATTCTTGTTCCTAAACACAAACGGACACAAGAACAACGTAATTCGTTCAAAATTTTCGACAATATGATTCTCAAGATGAAGAGGCTGTTAGCTAAAATTCCTGGTGGAAAATCTAAGTTAGCGTCATACGCAGCTGCATTATGGTTTGTCAGAGAACACCAGCAATGGAACGAAGACAGATTACTCAACGAAGAGATCGATCTCTCTAAAGATATCGTGCTCGCTGCACAATACTTAGGTGAAGATGCTCCAGCAAATGCAACAGGTAGTGCTGTTGTAGGTACAGGTGATAATCCTGTTCACTGGAAACAAAACAAAAAAACAACTAGTATGCTATTTTCAAAAAATAGCCCCTTCCGTAGAAAAAAACCCACGTAGTAGCATAAATAGCTATACAAAGTAAGAAGGAGACACCATGACAAAAATGGTCTTGGTACTATCTGTGCTCCTTTCGTTAATGACCGCTTTGACAGCACAGGCCGCCGAAACGAATACAGTTAGCTCAACTGTGGTGACTGATAAGGCACCACCAACGGCATCTGCGCCATCTATTGTAGTAAACAATTCCGATGTGTGTAAGAGTGCAGCTAGTGCAGCTATTCAAACCCAAATATTTGGTTTTGCTTCTGGTATAACAATCACAGATGAAAACTGTGAGCGTATCAAGTTGGCAAGACAGATATATGGAATGGGTATGAAAGTTGCTGGTGTAGCTGTTATGTGTCAAGATGCTAGAGTGTTTGACGCTATGATGATGGCTGGAACACCATGTCCTTTCCAAGGTAAAATTGGTACAGAAGCTGTCAAAGGTTGGGACGAGAACTGGGAAGAAGCACCAACAGACTCAGCTTTTTATAAAAAAAAACAATTAGCCAACCAGGAGAGCATGAAGCCGACTTCGGACTTCCCGGAAGAAAATCAGGATTAACAGACTATGATTACCCTGACGACTATGCCTCCTCCGAGCGTATTACCGAAGAGCCAGAAGATTTTACCTGGGTCAATCCTATCGGCATCGCTGCTTTTATTATTGGTCTTCCTTTTGGTTTACCCATTATCTTCTGAAGCCTCGTGTCCTGAAAACGTCAGTGGTCTTTGTACACCAAGTGTAACAGTTGAAGACGAATCGGCAGTAACAGAGACAGTGGAAACTACTGGTACTGGTACTACTACAACAACCACGACTACAACTACCACCACAACAACGACAATTACAAATCCAGAAACAGGTGACCTATTAACTGACTCAAAGGTTAGCTCAATGGGACGCAATCAAAAGTTTGGTGGTGACATGACTTCAGATTGGGGTGGACAAGGTAGTGCTGGTATTCGTAATGGAACAACTTGTGGTGACCTTGGTACAGACAAATGTGCAGAAATAACAGGAAGTGGAAATAGCACAAGCACACTTGGTCAAACAGGTATGGGTTCAACTTATATACAACACATAGATATGAGTTCGATAGACCCAGATGTTGAAAGAGGTGGTCAGGTTCCTTGGTCATTGAGAGTAGAAAAAAGAGACGCATCTGACTCTATACATTTTAGAATACAAAAGACAGATGGCACATCAACCACACTATTAGGAACAGAAACATTATCAGCAGCTGGAGCAACCAACGCTGCAACCAATACGCTATTCCAAGGAAATTTTGCATTCAGTGGTGGAATTACAGTACTGTCTGTAGAAGTATCTGGTAGGGATATCAACTTAGGTATAGGCCCTTTGTTTGATGATGTTACTGTTAATGTAATATACAACGTGGTCAGCACAATTGTAACAGAATCCATACAAACAATAGAACAATTTGTTGCTCTACAAACATTTGATCAAGAAACGATTGATGTAGCTACAGACATCTTTAACAACAATGATGTTGGTATAGGTCCTGGCGGTGATGTAACAATACATCCAGTTGATTTTGGACCAGGCCCAGGTCCTGATCCCAATGATATGCCAACAACGGAAACGGTAGAAGCCGAAATGCAAATGGAAGCTGGTTTTGGACCAGGGCCATCAATGGAGGCACCGATACAGACTGTTTCCGTTGACGTAGGACCAGGACCATCGGATACTGGGCCAATGGAAGGCCCATCATTAGAGGCCAGTATTGAAGCAGAAATGGAGATGCCAGATGTGGGTCCCGATACTCAACCAGAACCCTCCAATACCTCGTCCCCAGGTCCGGAAGGTGGAGCCAAGCCAGCCGAGCCAGAGTCCGAGACAGCAGACGCCGGAGGAGAGAAATCAGAACAACCAACAGAACCCAAGCCCGAACCAAAGGGGGAGGCTAGTGGATCTGATAGTGTAGAAGAGCCAGAAGAAGCTCAAGAAGAGCAACCAAAAGAAACAAAGGTTGCAGAGGCTAAAAAGCCTGAACCAAAGCCACAGGCAAAACCAAAACCAAAACCAAAAAAGGCCGTGGCAAAGAAAGCAGCAAAAGAAAAAGCTGCTAAAAAAATCATGAAGAAGATGGGGGATAAAGGTAAGTACTCAGCTACAAACCAAGTCAAGACCCTTATTGTTATGAATGTGTTAGGTGTGCAGAAGAATTTCTTTGATGTCACCAGACAACTACCTGACACACAAGGATTTTTCACAGACAGCAGAATGCCAGACGGGGAAATTTCCGACAACAATAGGGCAGCTTATTTTTTGATGGGAAGAAGTGACGCTGCTCACAATGCATTGGTACAGATGCAATACAAATAGGAGATAAAAAAATGTCAGACGACGGCAAAACTGAAGTGGAGTTTGCCGGTGTCAAGTTTCGAGGTGGAAAGATATTTGTAATAGTTACAGCATTGTCGACACTCGGAGGTGGTCTTTATGCAGGATTTGAATTCTGGAAAGACTACATGGATATGAAAGAAAAGATAGAAACGTATGTAACCCCAGACTTATCGGGCTTTGATAAAAGGTTATCGATACTACGTGTGGATATGAACACATTGCAGAAGATGGAAAAGATTATCGAAGACTCAGCTATACAGACAAGAGACGAAGCCAGAGTAATCAAGAATGATCTCAAGGGGGAGATTGTTCGTACAGAAAGGTTAGTCGAGAGTATAGAACGAAGAGTGAAAGGTATACAAGATTCAACTCGTGCTATGATAGACAAGGAGAATGATCGTAATGATAATCTCCGTGAACGAATAAATAATAGAATGGATAGCTTGGAAGATGGTATGACTAACAAGATGAAAGTCTTGGAAGAAAAGACCAACAAGCAGATTAAACGTGCGCTAGAGAACCCTCTAGCCAATATGAGAAAGTAATAAATATATGAAGAAACTGAAAGGTGAAATCATATGGGACTCAAAATTGCTGCCGTGATGGCTATTCTGATGGTTGCTATGGGCGGTCTTGGGTATTGGTACTATTCCGATACCCAGGAAAAGATGAGGATATATGCTGAGAACCAAGCCAAACTTGAGGGCGCGGTGCAACAACAGAAACAAGTTATTGCACAAACGAAGGCTGATCTCAAAAGATCAAATGAGCTAACTACCCTCGTGCAAACCGAGCTAGTTGAATCAAGAAAAGTTGTTGATCTGATGGACAAGAAGTTCAATAAAGTTTCTAAATTGCTTGGTGCAAGAGACATAGGAAAGATGAGTATTGCGAAACCAAAGACTATACAGAGAATTATTAATAAGGGGTCTCAGGATTCGTTGAGATGTTTTGAGATACTATCTGGGGCTCCGTTGACAGAGAAAGAATCAAATGCTGATAGAAAGAGTAAAGCCAACACTACTTGTCCTGGGGTTGCTAATCCTAACCTCGTGCAGTAGTGTAAAGCCAATTGAAGTACAGTATCAACCAGCTGATAGAGTTCCGTTGAACCTACCAGCTGTCGATCAGCTTCAGCTCGATGCTATCACATGGTATATTATTACAGAAACAAATGGTGAGGAAGTTTTTGAGAAGTTAGAAAAAAAGAAATTCGATCCAGTACTTTATGGTCTGGCCGATAAAGACTACGAAGCACTAACCCTCAATATAACAAAGATCATGAAACTCGTTAGACAGCAAAAGAGTATCATTGCTGCTTATAAGAAGTATTACGAAGCTCAGTATCAAGAAATTGATGATACAAATGAGACTAACAAGAAGATGATGGATGAAGCTGAAAAGCAAAACAAGGCGGCCGAAGATGCTGGTCTATTTAACAAATTACAAAATATATTGGGGAAATAGTATGAGTTGTAAATTTAACGGAAAAATCAGTGCAGAGTTTACTCCTCCCAGACAATGGAAGTTGGAGAAGGCGTTATCGTTTACTGTAACAGGTCATGGAATGACTCAGGTTGAATGGGATATTCTACAAGAGTGTGGTGCTAATGTAGCAAACTCTGGTAGAATCACATGCAAAAAGGGCATGTGGACTGACCTAGCTTCCGTGCCTCGCATTGTATGGAACATCATAGCACCGTGGGATGTTGCTCGAGCAGCAGTAATCCACGACCACCTGTATGCCACATTACGAGACTACTACCATTCGGAAGGAATGGATTACGCCACGTGGAAAAAAGGAAGAGAGCTATCCGACAAAGTATTCTTGTTAGGTATGCAAGCTGCCAGTCCAAATGTTCCTAAGTGGAAAATATATTCAGCATATTGGTCTGTAAGAGTGTTTGGTAGGTGGCCGGCCAGTGCCAAGAATTCCTGAACATAACTCGCATGCAATTCAGCATGCCCGAGGTATTTCTTACTATACATTGGAAGAGATGGAAAGATCTGTATCCCGTGCCCACAAATGCTTTGGACATATAAATACATTGTGGGATCAATTATACATGCTTGAAGTAATTGACTATGGAACATTGCAGAGGAATTATAAATGTGGTTCTGGTTAATTAGCAGTATAGCTGGTAGCATTATCGGAAGTGCTACTGAAGGTTGGTTTAGAGATACCAAGGTTGGTGTTTGGTTTTATGCTAAGATTGATTCGTTGTACACCTGGGCTAGTAATAGATACGGGTTGAAGATACTAACGGACGAAGAAGAAACGATGAAGAAGTTTCCTCAACTAAACAAACGATTATTAACTCTAGAAAAAAAGATTGAGGAACTCGAGAATGGTACAAGACCCAAGTAGCGTATTACTAGAAAGGCTTGATGTAGCCATTCAAAAACTGACAGACGTCAGCAACGAGATTAAACAGGTTTTGGTTGTTCACGAGACCAAGCTAGATCAACAAGAAGAGTTAAACAGGCAAAATTACGAGCAGATAGATAAATTACACGAACGCATAGGTAATCTACGTGATGAACTAATGAAGAAGATTGATGCGATTGAGAAGTGGAGATGGGTTTTGATGGGCGGCGCATTAGTCTTAGGCATGATGGCAGGTAACATGGAGATTGCAAAACTGTTTGGATAAAATATGTACCAGTTTAATGACGAGTTTGAAAAAGTATCTATAAAACTAAAGACAGACACATCTAAAGTACTGTCAGATGTTCAGAAATATGCTGAGCAATTTGGTTGGGGTCCTCTTAACCAGTTATGTTATACCAACACAATACAACATGGTAATCCCAAAGAGACATCTGAGGGCGCTGGCAGTCTTGCTTGGTCTCTTGCAAGACAAAATGACGGATCGTTTATAAAGGTTCCTAGAGACCCTAGACCGAGGGAAACAGATTTCATATACTTCAATACGTTTTACATGGCAACATCGTTGTATGACCTTTATAAGGAGATACAAGATGTGTTACAAGTGCCTATCCTAAGATTTAGAGCAATGAACATGATGCCAGCTTGTGCCTTGACTATGCATCACGACAATGAAGTTAGAGCACACGTTGCACTAAAAACTGACGAGGACAATTTCTTCGTCTCAAATAGAAAACACATACGCCACATCCCAGCTGACAATAAGGTCCGCGTGATGGACACAAGGCACGTGCACACGTTTGTAAATGCCAGTATTAACACGAGGATACATATAGTAGCTGGACTAAACACATACGAGAGAGACAAATGATAGAAGAAGAAAGATACTGCCAAACCTGTCATCATCGATGTCATTGTTATGCTCCAACCTGTAAAGTAGAGATTGGTGTCGGTATGACTGACAAGACACAACCATGTGAATGTCCAAAATGTGACTGCGCTGGTAAAGATGCTCCGATATGGAGATAAACTGTTGACTTTGGTGAGATTTCCTGTATAATTAACATTGTAGTTAAGCAGGGTATATAATGATCTATATTGAACGCAGTTACCTCCTCCAGTTGTCTAATCGTTTCCGGAACTTTAAGCAGAAGAATAATCTGTTTAACTTCTCGTGTCCGTATTGTGGAGACAGCACCAAGAACAAGTTTAAGGCTCGAGGGTACATGTTAGAGAAGAAAGGCTCTTTCATGTTCTATTGCCATAACTGTCATGTATCGCGATCATTCGATAAATTTTTGGAAGAACAAGACCATAGTTTGTATCAATCCTACAAGATGGAGAAGCTGAAAGATTCTTCCAATCTCGAGAAACAAGAAAATATAAGTAGTCCTCAAGCACAGACATCTTTGAGTTTTCCAGACTACCGAAAGAAAGGTAGTCCCCTTCGGAAGCTAAAGAAAGTCTCACAATTAGACTGGGACCATCCAGTCAAAAAATATATACAAGACCGCATGATACCTAATCCGTATCATGCTAAACTATTTTATTGTCCTAAATTTTACCAGTGGACGAATTCTATGCTCCCTGGTAAGTTCGAAAAGGTTACCAAAGATGAGCGAAGGCTTATTATACCATTTGTCGACAAGAAAGGTAAATTCTTTGGTTATCAAGGACGCGCACTATCTAAAAGCTCTCTACGATATATTACGATAATGTTGGACGAAGGTCATCCTAAGCTGTATGGCTTGGATGACGTTGATGCCAGTAAACGTGTATATGTCACCGAGGGTCCGATCGATAGTATGTTTGTGGACAATTGTATTGCTATGGCTGGTTCTGATGCTCACGTGCCATTTGATATAGACAATGTGGTTTACATCTTTGATAATGAGCCGAGGAACAAAGCAATTGTTGATAAGATGGATAGAGTGATTAATCAGGGTTATAAAATTGTTGTATGGCCGACTTGTAATGAGAAAGATATAAATGAGATGATCATGAGTGGTATGAGTAAAGCAGACTTACATATGATTCTTGATATGAATGTTGTTAGTGGTCTTGAGGCTAAGATGAGAATGTCTGTTTGGAAGAGGGTGTAAGATGATATGATGTTCGGGGATGAAAGAGTATCGTGGCTACATGAACAATGTATGACAAGATGGCCAAAAGGGTTGAAACATAGTGGTGGTGATTTTTTTGATCATTGTATCGGCGTTGCTGAAATATTACAGGATGAAATGAGAGCACCAGAAGATGTTTGTATGGGTGGTCTCTATCATAGCTGTTATGGAACAGCATACTTTGGTCCTGATCTTGGATTGACGAGAGATGAAGTAAGAGAAGTTATTGGTGAGAAAGCTGAGTTGATTGCATGGGAATTTTGTCAACTGCCTCATCCACGAATAGAGTATTTGAGACAAGAGAACTACCCTTGCCGGCTTGAGTTGCTATTGATTGAGTTAGCAAACTATTTGGAGCAGGCTAGACGAAATGTAATAAGAGTGAGACCTGAGGTTCATAATGATTTGGATAGGATGATACAGGATGAAATCAAACGTAAATCTAATTAGTTATACACAGAGCGGAGGATTTTTACAAGGACTGGATGATTTAGAGGGATTGGTAGCATATTGTGCTAGAGTTTCTAATCCATCAAACCAGAACAATGCCGAGACAGCTACAAAGCTAATAAAGTATTTGATCAAGCATAAACATTGGTCACCTCTGGAGATGGTAAATGCCTGTTTGGAAATTGAAACGACAAGAGATATTGCCAGACAGATATTGAGACATAGATCATTTAGCTTTCAAGAGTTCAGTCAACGATATGCTGATCCAACAAAAGACCTCGAGTTTGTAACGAGAGAAGCACGGCTGCAAGATGAAAAGAATCGTCAAAACTCAATTGAGATGGCTGATGATAATGAAGTGATTAATGAATTTTATGCAGTTCAATCAGAAGTTATTAGAGTTGCAAAGGATGCATATGAATGGGCAATTAGAAACTCAATTGCAAAAGAACAAGCCCGAGCAGTGTTGCCTGAGGGGCTGACCATGAGTAGAATGTATATGAATGGGACACTAAGATCATGGGTACATTATATCGAGCTTAGGACTGATCCGAGCACGCAAAAAGAACACAGGGAAATAGCACAAAAGTGTGCTTTGGAAATAGCAAAAGTATTTCCTTTAATGGATGATATTTTAAGAGAAGGAAACGATAATGAATAACTACCTACCAACACAATATCAAGAATATATTCATCTGAGCAGATACTCAAGATGGTTGCCTGATGAAGGCAGGAGAGAGACGTGGTCAGAAACGGTAGGTAGATACTACGACTTCTTCGAAGAACACATGAAAGAGAACTATAGCTTTAATATTAATGGTACAAGAGCAGAGCTTGAAGAAGCTACACTAAATCTTGAAGTCATGCCTTCTATGCGTTCCCTTATGACGGCCGGCCCAGCTTTGATGAGAGATAACATTGCTGGTTACAATTGTTCCTATATTGCTATTGATCGTATCACAGCATTTGATGAGATATTGTATATTCTAATGAATGGTACTGGTGTTGGGTTTAGTGTTGAGCGTCAGTATGTACAGAATCTACCTGTTGTTGCAGATGAGTTTCATTCAAGTGATACAATCATTGTTGTTTCCGATTCACGTACTGGTTGGGCAAAGTCCTTGAAAGAGCTAATTGCTAACTTGTATGCTGGCATGGTTCCTAAGTGGGATGTGTCTAAAGTTCGTGAAGCTGGTAGTGTATTGAAGACGTTTGGCGGCCGCAGCTCTGGTCCAGATCCATTGGTCGACCTGTTTAATTTTTGCGTTGAGAAGTTTACTACTGCTGCAGGTAGAAGACTTTCGTCGTTGGAGTGTCATGATATCGTATGCAAGATTGCAGAGATTGTTGTGGTAGGAGGTGTTAGAAGGAGTGCGCTGATCTCTCTTTCCAATCTCTCAGATGATAGAATGAGATCGGCTAAGTCAGGACAATGGTGGGAAAATGAAGCACAGAGAGCGTTATCAAATAACTCAGCCTGTTATACTGAAAAACCTGAAGTGGGGGTCTTCATGGCTGAATGGAAAGCACTATATGACTCCAAGTCGGGTGAACGTGGGATTTTCAATAGACAGTCTGCCCAGCAGCAAGTCAAAAGGTTTGGGCGGAGAGATGCCTCCTATGACTTCGGAACAAATCCGTGCTCTGAAATTATCTTACGGAACGCAGAGTTCTGCAACCTTACAGAAGTGGTTGTACGACCCAATGACAGTGAGAATGACCTACACCGTAAAGTTCGTCTTGCAGCTATCCTCGGCACATGGCAGAGCACACTAACAAACTTCAAATACATATCTAAAAGATGGAAAGATAACTGTGAAGAAGAAAGACTGCTTGGTGTTTCTCTGACTGGTATCATGGACTCAACATTAACGAACGGAAAAGAAAATGGCCTTAGTGAGAGGTTACAAAGACTTAGAGACGTTGCGGTGGAAGCTAACAAACAGCATGCGGAACAGCTTGGAATTAATCAGTCTGCTGCTGTTACTTGCGTTAAGCCTAGTGGCACTGTTTCTCAGCTGGTTGATGCTGCAAGTGGTATTCACGCTCGGCATAATCCTTATTATATTCGAACAGTTAGAGCTGACAAAAAAGATCCGTTGGCTCAGGCAATGGTCGATGCAGGTTTCCCAGTAGAAGATGATGTTATGAAGCCGGAACATACTTATGTGTTTTCGTTTCCAATGAAAGCCAATCCTGATAGTGTGTTTAGAACCGATATGAGCGCCATAGAACAGCTTGAAGTGTGGAAGACATACCAAATTGACTGGTGTGAGCATAAGCCGTCAGTGACGATCTCTGTGAAGGAGAACGAATGGATGGAAGTAGGCGCATGGGTGTTCAACAATTGGGATTACATGAGCGGAGTCAGTTTCCTTCCATTCTCAGACCATACATATAGACAAGCTCCATATCAAGATTGTAATGAAGCTGAGTATAGTGAGCATTTAGAGAAGATGCCAAAGGGTGTCGATTGGATGGAGCTTCTTGCTAAATATGAGACAACTGATATGACAGAAGGTGCACAAGAACTTGCATGTGTTGCAGGTGGGTGTGAGATATAAATAGGAGTAGCAAATGGCTGAGCCGGTTGAAGAATTTGTCTGTGACAGCTGCCATGCTGAGTTTGCAATTGAATTGTTAGAACTCGACGAGGACAGTGAAAACGAACAAGTGATGTATTGTCCATATTGTGGTGAGCAGTTATTTTTAGATTGGGATGAAGATGATGGATATAGAGGAGATGATAAGGACGTTTGGGACGACAAGGACGACCAATAATGTCGTCGGTATTGATTACAGTACCACAAGTCCTGCTATATGTGTTTCTGTAAACGATCCATACGTGGATTCGTTCCAGACTTATGATATCCACTATCTGACAACTAAAAAGAAGGTTATAGATGAATATTGGAACACACCATTTTTATTCTTTGGTCACCAACTACCCGATCTGGATGGTACCGAACGGTACAAATATATTAGTAGCTGGGCTATTGATATCATTAGAAGCTATGAAGTATACGAAGTTTATATAGAAGACTACGCTTACGCAGCCACTGGTCGAGTATTCCATATAGGTGAGAATACAGGGATTCTGAAGTACAGACTCAGCAGGATGGACATTCCTGTTTTCCCCGTAGCTCCTACACGAATCAAGAAACATGCAACAGGCAAAGGCAATGCCAATAAAGATTTGATGCGCGAATGCTTCGAAGAACAAACAAACGTTTACCTACAAGATATTATGCAGTATACTGGAAGTAATCCTATCTCTGATATCATAGATAGTTACTACGTATGTACATATGGAGAAGAAGACGATGGACAGGAATCTTAGAGAAGTTGTTTTTGATAAAATGAACGAGCTGGAGAACGCATTCAATCGAAATGAGCATCTTGATCCATCAAAGAAAGATATAATAACAGATCAAATAGCATGGATAAGTAAGATGTGGTCTATTGTTAGTGAGGATGATCGTGAATGGGTCCAAATGGCTCAGATGGCGTTAGACGAGCAGTGGGACTGGAAGTGAAGAAGATATTATTAGCTGACGATCAAATGGTGCACGCATGCATAGGCAGTATTGATCTACACCAGTTAATGAAATGTCATGACATGTTAGTCAAAGAACATTCAACATGGATACCCCACGGAAAGAACCCTAGTACAATCGACAAGCTAGGAGTCTATATTATTAGAGGACCAGAGGATCACGAGAGAGATACGAGATACAATCATCAAAAGAACTCGTTCAGCTCGTGGTCTAACACAGATTTGAACTGGTGGGAATGGACTGAGCACATTGGACAAGATGTAGGACGTAGGCTTGGTATACCAGAAGAGATATTGATGGATGGAACAGACTTACAATTCACATATAGAAACTTCAAGAGCAAGTTCGGACGCAATCCTTCAGACTGGTGGCATACTGACAAACGCAAGACATGTGTCATTAATGTTGTCGTCAAAGGTCATCAAGATGACTATATGGAATATACTGATGTGGATTATGGTCTATGTCAAGGAGACGATAAAGTATATGAAGGAATGTTTGATCCTAAATTTGTAGAACATTGTGAATCTAAGGTGTTTGCCAAATACAGCTACACATTACGTCATGAAGGTTATCCTGTTCCTACGTTACTAAACTCATTGAAGACTCATAGAGCTCATTCGTTTGGAGAGAATAGGATACTGTTTAGCTTAGCATTTGCTAAGTCGTCTTTTGATCAAGTCAAGGAGTATATGTTAGCAAATGACTGATAATAACACACAGCTCTGGTCAACATACAATATACCAGAGAACAATCGTAAGGCCGAGATCTGGAGACACAATATGGACTTCTGGGTTTATTTTTACGAAGACGACATCAAGATAAAAGAACAATCATGCTCAGGTCATAATATACTGTATGCAGAAGACTGTGCAGAGAACTGGGTACATAAGTGGGGACAGTTTGAAACCTGAGATCATTGGAGAAGGCAGCAGACGCATGATGCATTTTGATTATGCGGAACTGCCTGTGTGTGGAGTAGGTTCTAAACGAGCTCCAATAGTGAACATGGACGAGTATAGAAATACTCAATGGGACGACAAGCTACACCACGAATGTCTTCGTGGTCTTGCTATGTGTGGTTCTATGAAGCAAGGAATGACAATGGGATCGATGATCCCTGAAGAAGAGAAAGAGTTAGGATTAAAAGGTTGGACTGAGATATACAGAGACCTTGATAAGTATGATCCGGATGGAGAACATAAGAAGGACATTGACTTCATCACGGAGAATGCAGAGAACCCTAGACAGGCTTTGTACTCATATTTCTACTTTGCCTTTCCATGTATGATTCCTTGGTTCTTTGGATTGTATCTAAAGAACAATGCATTCTTTAGTAAGGATTCTACCGAGCCTGACTACACAGATGAAGCCTATAAGTATTTTCCTAAGGTGATTGATTATATTGAAGAGCTGCCTTTTGATAAGATTGGCAGAGTTTTATTCTTTACCACATTTCCAGGTCAGAGAGTTCCTGTACATAGAGACGCTCATGTAGAGTCGCACAAAGATCATAACATCAATTTATTCTTTAAGGCAGGTAGGAAGTCATTTATATGGAATCCTATTGAGAAGGAAAAGATATATCTTGACCCTACTGCTAAGTCCTACTTCTTTAACAATAGAGACTTTCATGGAGTTGATCCAGAACCTGGATTCAGATACACATTAAGAATTGACGGTCAGTTTTCTCAGGACTTGTGTAGGAGTCTCGGACTCTTTGGCAACATGACTTGGATCGATGAAACGAGATCTGTAGGTCTCGAGTGATATCGATGGAATATGAAATTCTGACTCTGGTATGTCTGTTGCTATGGATTGCCATTGTCTCCAATCCTGGTCCTCCCCTTTGAACGTCTGATACATTCTACTAAGTAGTTTGAATCCTAGAGTCTTATTCATAACTCTCTCCAAAGCAGCTCTACGTTTAGCTCCATTGGGTACGTACTCCATAGAGACAAACCTCTTATGACCAAACATTTTACTATATTGATGCTGGGCCATTAGACCAGAAGGTCTGAGTACATTCGGATTGCTGATAAATGTTCTTCTAATTTCAGGTATGTAAAAAGTACGAGTAAGTAGACGAGAATAGCCATCAGGAAATTTGTGTGTTTGTACGGCACTGAACGCAACCAATTTATCTTCGTGATATACCAATGTCCAAGTCTCATATAGGTGCTGCTCCATTACTATATGTTGAAACCAATCCTTGTTACGATCTTCAGAGTATGTCATACCCCAACGAATAAGATCAATAAAGTCTCTGTTAGTTTCTCTGTCTAGCTCTTTTAGCTTCCATTTTGGCTGCATGACGACTATCTATTTCCTTCGATAAATTTATCTCACCTAACACTTGTTCTTTCCAGGTGTAGTCAAATGTCCTGATGTGCTCTACACCATTCTCTCTCCACCCAAACTTATACACATCGTTGCGTTTAGTTATCTCATCGTAGTACTGTCTATAATCCATTGGCAGTTGAATTCTAGCTACAACACCATTACCATATGCATTCTTTTTATCTTCAGGATCAAACCCATTATCAACCAGCCACTTTACAAACTTAGGGTTATGCGCACTTGGCATGCCAGATCCAGGAGCAAACAAAGTACATAGGTTCATAATAGCCTCACCAGTGAAGAACCTTATACCACTAATATTATCATGATCAATATGAGGATCTTCATCATAGAATGCTTCCACATGTCTCTTACCAAGCTGACAGTAGAATGCATTCAAGTGACCCCACTCGTAGTTTGGAGACCAGTAATCATATGCTCTATCAGTCACATTGTATCTTGTGAATTGCCCCTGTGATGCACTATGATCCAACCAGTTGATACCATTGAACGACAGCATAATTGATTGGTGTATTGTCTTTTTGTCACCTTCTTGTCTTTTTTGTTCTAGATAGTCTGTCGTGTTGTTGATTATATTCTCAATCTGATGGCAGTTGTTATTCAACAATCTGATGGCATAAGTAGTCTCTCTGGATTCTTCGACGGCCATCTTGAACCACTCACTAACATCCCACACTTGACCAATTAGTAACTCAAAGTGGTGATGTATCTGGTTCATTAAGTCTCTGTATTGATCAGTTTGTAGAGCTTCTGGTGTGAAGTGCAAATCTATATGTGGGTATCCCTTATCCAAATAGAATTTGTTTACCGTGTGAATAGCCCAGTTTAACTCTGAACATAATGTCGGGATATCTCTTAGACCAGGGTTGTTTGTACCGTCCGCTGTATTAATCCAGCCACTCAGACAGTGTGACTTCTCTAGTGGATGTGACGGACATATTGCGTCCGGACCTATAAAGTTTTGCTTGAGGGCATAGAACCATTCCAGACCTAAATCATTATCTTCTACTTCCCACTTAATTTCAATAGGATCAACCTCACACTTGAGGTCCCTTAGCACCATTACTATCTCACGCATACTTAAATTGAATCCTTAGTAACTCACGTTTACCATTAAACTTACTACGACGATGATGATACCTTAGATTGTCCCATATGACAGTCTGACCTGGTTCCCAATAATGCACAAAGCTATTATCATCGAGCAGCTTTGTATACTTACTTATGTCAAATCCTTTTGGATAGTTTGTGATCGTCCCTGGACTGAAATACATTACAGGCTTACCAGATATAGGATGATCAAATACGATAGATCTCTCTTTTGGATTTCTCTTTAGATATCGGAACGACTTCTCTTCGAAGCAGTAGGCTAGTTCCTCTGGAGGGGAATACTTACCTGACATAAGACGTAGTCCTTCGACCTGCGCTTGCCCAAAGACCTTGCATGCATCATTGTAGACTGTGTGCATGTCCACGAAGTGTGTTGGAGTATTTGCTTGATCGAAGTTGCACTGCAAGATGGTGCCATCATAAGAACCAGGACCATAAGACCAATCAGCATGCCACGGGACATCGGTCTCTCCAAAAAGTTCCGTTTCTGATACAATTTGAATATCTTTGTGCTCATTCCATCCAAATTCCGTCTGTACCCTTAGATAATGTTTGTCAGCTTTCACATTGCCATTAAATATCTCAGAAACATCCTTTATCCACACACCAGGTGTTGGAGGAAGTACAATAAAACCTTCCTGTTCGAACTTAGTACGAATCTGGCTAGTATCCAAATTCATTTTCTTTAACGTGCTCGAAGAAAGGGGCAATCTTAAAATCTTCTGTGAGTCGACCTCTATTTTTGTTTCCTGCATCTACTACTCCATCCTCATCTACAGCCCAGTCAATTAGTCTGATATGGATTCTACCCACATCTGTATCTAGGTTGAACGTATACGATGGCCCATCCCCATGCTTCAGTAAGTTCAGGCCACTCTCTACCTTTATAAAGTCAGCGCTAATTATACCAAACGCCTTCTTACACATATCAATCATCTCTTCCATCTGATATGTTCTCGAGCCACCCATGTTCCTTCCTATCTCACCTACGCTTTTGATACGAAGAACAGGAGTGATCCGCTTCCACGGATTCTGATCAAACCTTATTCCAGCTTTCTTAGCAGTCTCTACTACAAGCTCTGGCTGTCTTCGTAATGTGATCTCGTTGACACCTTTTGCAATAATCGTGCCTGTATTGACTGTTAGACCACGTTTTAATACGTTCTCAAGCGCCTTAACTTTTAACCCTGCATATGGGCCACTATCTAGCTCCTTGTAAACCACATCATCGTCTGCACCGTTCATACTGATAAGAAAATAGTATGCACCAGCCTGTACGAGTGAGTCCAGATACGCAGGAGATGCTAGCTTGAGACCATTTGTAGTTAGTGATACACGGTGTCCATACTCTAGGATTGTCTTGATAATCTCTGGTAGCTTAGGATGCATTGTTGGCTCAGCCCCTATTAGTCTGATCCATGTCTTCTTTGGTAGTCTAATGATGGCGTCATACATCCTAAACAGGTCAATGTCTGGAATATCTCTGTTTGGGATATAGCAGTTTGCGCAATTCATATTGCATTGATGTGTGATGTCAGCCACGATACTGTGGAAGTGGTTGTCCTCAGGTTCTAGCTCATAATATTTCATTCGAGTCTCTTCCTAAAGTAGTCGAAGTTCAAGTGCGATTGCTGATTGAGATTAAGAATAAACCTCAGAAGGTATCGGTCTTCCTTCAGCCCATTGTTATCATGCCACTTTGTGGTATTTAGGTAAACGATGTCGTCTTCATAACTGACGTCTGCATCTGGACGGGGGAAGTTTCCCCATCCGTAGAATGCTAATGACTCTCTTGGATCATCTTCCCAGAACCTCACCTTAGAGGTCTTGTCACCATGAAGGACCATCTGGATAGAGCCTATGTCTCTATCGAAATGAATACCGAACGCTTTTCCTTTGTATGACTTTATCTTTTGCAATGACAGCAGAACGTCATTATGGCTTACGATCTCCTGTAGGGTGTCCGACAAGTTGCTGGCAAAGATCTCTCTGTACCTGTCAGCAGTACGTTCTAGCTCTGTCCTCCACCATGTAAGGTTGCCTTGATGTCCTCGTACATAACTGTCGGGATTGGGTTCAATCACACGCTCTCTTTTTGTCCACTGATTATCTTTGATCTGATCCCATATCTCTTGTCTGAGGTTAAGTGGAAACAACTCTTTCGGTAACGTCAGGTAGTAGTCGGTAGCTGGCATTGGATCTCACCATAAGGTTTTTCAAAGTGTATGCGAAAATAGTATCTACGTTCTTGGCTCTGCTCAGCATAGTGCTTTTGTTGAGCATTCATTAGGAATGGAAGAGGTGGAGATGTACACTCATCTATTCCCTCGAAGAACATCGGATCGTTGACACCTTTAATTGGAATGTTAATCGAGCATTGCATATTGTCTGTATGTGGTGCAATTCCACATGGCTCTGTGAAGAACAGAGAGAAGTAGTGTTTCTCTCTGATCCCCAGCTGCTTTAGTATGGATAATGATTCTTTTTGTAGCGTTTTGCGGTCGGTTCTCCCATCGATATCAACCGATCGAAGATATTGTGTAAGAACGAGGTGATCTTCATGTGGCTTGGGCCTTTCTTGTTGGAAACCAAGGACAGGCAGTAGGGTATCTTTATGACCCCATACTACCTGCCACTCTTGTGTCTGGTTTTGGATAACGTCGAGAATCTTTTCTCGATTATAATCAAACTTTAGATGTTGAAAATATAACTTTCTCACTTTTGTCAACATAGTCTCCCACGGTTAGATATACATTATTACTGACCGAGTGTTTAGAGTCAGTCTTTGGATGTGCTTTGATACTTGCATGCAGATCCAATTCATATCCTAATTCTCGAGCCTTATCTATAAATTCCAGAAACGCAGACTGCAGCTGTACTGCTTTTGCCTTTTGGGTCATTTTTGGATAATCCGTTATTAATCGGTACGGTATTTATCAATTCATGTACGTGAAGAACCATCTAAGGATGGCCATCAACATAAGAGGAATTGCAATACCATTAACAAGCATTAGAGCTCTGTCGTGCCATTTGAATGCTACGAATCCCCACCCACACAAACCAAACAATGTCAAACACTGATCGATTATCCTTGGTGATTCTTCGACGGAACGAAACGACACAGCAAATATCATCATGACAGTAGCAAACCACTTGACGTACCACGTTATGTCATGACGACCATGTTCATCAACTCTGTGGGGGGTAACCTTTTCTACGACCGTCATCGAGTTGTTTGAAGAGGTCTTTACAGGGGTCTGGATAGTTGTAACCCCACCACTGTCTTGATTTAACTTGTCTGCACTCATTCCATGTCCATTTCTGTTCATCTGGTTTCTTTATTATCTTTCCGTCGACAATCTTACATAATGTAGCCATATGAGAACGGACAACCAGTGGTCTATTCTCAGTAGCTATTGTCGTCTTCACGCGTTGCTCAGCAGTCTCACACGCCTGCCGTGCACTCATATCTTCAGTCCAAAAGCCATACTCACGAGCCTGATACCAGTCACTACCGATACGACCCACCCCAGTAATAACACACTTACCACCAGCAATCTGAGGGAAGTGCTCCAATTGCTTGTCGATAGTCTTGTACTCACTAATCGTAGCCTTTACGGTTTCGTTGTACACCTGATCAATGTCGCAGTCATATGCTAGCGCAGATTGAGCTGTGAACGATATTCCTCCAATGACGGACAGAGTACACCATACGTTACGCATAAGTCATTCCTCTTATTAGAAAAGTCAAAACGACTATCATCTTCGATCTCCATCTTCATTTGACCAATAGCCTTCCGCTGCTCATTGTTATAGTCCTTTGTGGGCTTCCATGGACCATACAGATCGAGTAGATCTTGTCTGGTCGCATGGTCTTCTGTCAGAGTCTTTATCGAAGATCCGATACTGAGCCCACCAACGATTAACGAGAAAGGTTCTATTGCCCGTGCACTAGACACAGACAATAGAAC
>TARA_R110002074_G_scaffold32544_4_pt1 | contig 24020 bp, 19 predicted proteins | sample TARA_R110002074 | Tara Oceans TARA_R110002074 (sample SAMEA4397215) | marine metagenome | biome: Polar Biome; feature: [MIX] marine epipelagic wind mixed layer (ENVO:01000061); material: water (ENVO:00002006), including particulate matter (ENVO:01000060) such as... | depth 10-100 m | reverse complement strand
TTTGCGCCAGATGCTCGACGAAAATAACGACGAGATTCCAAAACAATATCCAGTTATGTGGGATGCTCAAATGTAATAGATGAATTTTAACTCAAGGAAGTATTAGTTGTACAACGTCTAAATCTCTATAGTTGTTTAAATGTTGGTCTGTTTACAAATATAATTATGAATATAATTTAAAATATTTTTTTTGAATATTTTTCCAGTGTAATTGCCTAATAAACTTGCCTTGCGATTCATTAACAAGAAATACTTGTTTTTCTTTTTTAGCCTTGAAGTAACCAATAATTGAATTTAAAAAAAAAGAAACACTTCTTTTATTAAAAGCACTTTTAATTGAAGCAATTATACTTAAGGTAAACCCAAAACGCATTTTATACAAAGCTTCACCTCTTAGGGTTTTTGTGTTTTTTGAATAGGCTTTTCCAGTTGGCTTTAGGTGTTTTACATGTAAATCTTTGTTGGTTTTAACCTTCCAACCAAAATACTGCGCTAATAAAACATCAATAGAATCCCAACCAACCGATTTTTTTAAACCTCCAATATCTTTAAAGCATCCTTTTCTATAAGATTTTATAGGGCCTCTTACATGATTTTTAGAAGCCACAGTTTCGTAAACCCATCTATCACTCTTTTTTATGTATGGAATACCACCTGCGATTCCAATATTTTTATCTGATTTAAAAACCATAGCTAGGGTTTCTAAATAACTATTAGGGAAGATGATATCTGCATCAAATTTACAAATGATATCATAGTCTTCATCTAGGGTATTTAGCCCTTCATAAAAGGCATTAATTACTTTAGCTCCTGGAATATGCTCAGTCGATGAAGTGATATTTATTGAAAAAATCCAATCATATTTTCTGGTAAATTTTGAAATTATTTGATGCGTATTATCTGATGAATTGTCGTTTACTACAATTAGTCGTTTAGGAGGTAATGTTTGATTAACTAGAGATTCTAAAGTAAGACCAATAGTGTCTTGTTCATTATGTGCTGGTATGACGATGTAGAAATCCATCATTTTCTTTCAGCATAAACTATGTAGTAACGAGGTGTAAACCATCTTAAAATTGGTCTAATTCCAATTTTTTTTGTTGGATTGGTCCATTTTTGTCTATCAATAATTTTCCATCCAGCTTTTTCTAATAACCAATCGAATTGCCAATCTTCAAATTCGTGATAATGTCTGTCCCATTTATCAGTTTTACTTCTGTAAGCTGAAGCAAACCAAAGTTTTAAAGGGACGCTAGCTACTAGTTTATTTGCTTTAATACTTTTTAAAACTGTAAAAGGCGATAATAAATGCTCAAAAATTTCAAAAGCTGTTACAACTTCTGTAGATGAGTTTTCTATGCTCGAAGTGTTAGTGTCTAAATCTTCACCTTTAGTATTTTCAACTTTATAACCAAAGTCTTCCATTATTTTTGTGAATGGGTTTTCCACACCAAGATCCAATACTGTTGAAGTAATAGGAACGTGGTCTTTTAAAAAATCTAAAGTATGTCTGTATCTTTTATGCGGAAATTTACCTTCGTACATTTTATACCTTGTAAACTATGGCATTAATATTCATTCCGGCACCAACACTGGCAAATATGATAATATCTCCTTTATTGATTTGTTGTCCTTTTAACTTGCCTTTTAAAATCATGTCATATAGTGTTGGAACGGTCGCTACACTGGAGTTTCCAAGTTTGTCAATAGTCATGGGCATGATACCTTCAGGCATTTCCATATTGTGCAGTTTGTAAAAGCGTTTTACGATGGCTTCGTCCATTTTTTCATTGGCTTGGTGAATCAATATTTTTTTTACCTCACCAATTGGTATCCCAGCTTTATCAAGACATGATTTAATTGCAATAGGTACGTTGGTCAAAGCGAATTCATATATTTTTCTGCCATACATTTTAATATAGCGGCGTTTATCTGTGACTTCTGGATTATTGGTTTCGCCAAAATAGATAAAATGGGCTTCATCAAGTGCAAAAGTGGCAGTATCATGGGCAATTATTCCACCCTCTTCATTGGTTGATTCAACAACTACAGCTGCTGCACCATCAGAATATATCATAGAGTCCCTATCATGTTTGTCAATTACTCGAGATAAGGTTTCAGAGCCAATAACCAAGCATTTTTTTGCAATTCCCGACTTAATAAAAGCATTGGCTTGAATGACACCTTCTATCCAACCTGGACATCCAAAAAGAATATCATAGCCAACACATTTTGGGTTTTTAATTCCAAGAAGATGCTTTACCCGAGATGCAATGCTAGGAACCGTGTCGCTTTGTTCGGAATCGTGTTTTATATCGCCATAATTATGAGCAACAATAATATAGTCTAATTCTTCAGGGTTAATTTCGGCATCTGCAATGGCTTTTTCAGCAGCATAGGTTGCAATATCGGAGTTGTTTAACTGCTCTTTAATATAACGTCTTTCGCCAATTCCTGTAATGGATTTAAACTTTTCAACAATAACTTGGTTTGTGTTGTTTATTGGAGAACCATCAGCATTTAAAAATTCGTGTTGATAAAAATTTTCGTTCGTTTCAATTCGGCTTGGAATAAAACTTCCTGTACCTGTAATTTTTATATTCATATTAAAAATTTGCCTTTAATTTTGCTAATGTAACGAATATAATAGCAAAATATTAAGAGCCAAAAGGGTTTTAATTTATTTTACGATGTTCAACACATGTTAAGCTTCCATAAATTCTTCAATTGGTGCGCAAGTGCATATTAAATTCCTATCACCATAAGCATCGTCAACACGTCTTACACTTGGCCAAAATTTATTATTTTTTACATAATCTAGAGGGAAAGCTGCTTCGGTTCTACTATAAGGTAAATCCCAAGTATCAGCAGTGAGCATTTCCATAGTGTGAGGTGCGTTTTTTAGCACATTATTTGGGTTGCCTTTATCGGCAACTTCAATTTCTTTTCTAATAGAAATCATGGCATCACAAAAACGGTCTAACTCTTCTTTGCTTTCACTTTCTGTTGGTTCAATCATTAAAGTTCCAGCTACAGGAAACGATACTGTTGGCGCATGGAAACCATAATCCATTAATCGTTTAGCAATGTCACTAACTTCAATACCATGTGCTTTAAAAGCTCTGCAATCCACAATCATTTCGTGTGCTGCGCGTCCTTGTTCACCAGAATACAGCGTGTCAAAATGACCTTCTAAACGCACTTTTAAATAGTTGGCGTTTAAAATGGCGATTTTGGTGGATTGGGTCAACCCTTCAGCACCTAACATGGATATATAACCATAAGATATCAAGCAAGCTAAAGCAGATCCATAAGGAGCAGCAGAAATTGCGGTAATAGCATTTTCTCCTCCAACATTAACTATTGGATTTCCTGGAAGGAAAGGTACTAATTGTTTTGCAACACAAATTGGGCCAACTCCTGGACCACCTCCACCATGAGGAATTGCAAAGGTTTTATGAAGGTTTAAATGGCAAACGTCTGCTCCAATATTTCCTGGATTCGTTAATCCTACTTGTGCATTCATATTGGCACCATCCATATAGACTTGACCACCATTATCGTGAACTATTTGAGTAATCTCTTTAATAGCAGATTCATATACACCATGTGTTGATGGGTATGTTACCATTAATGCAGATAGATTGTCTTTATGAAGTTTAGCTTTTTCTCGTAAATCATCTACATCTATATTTCCTTCTTCGGTAGATTTTGTTACAATCACTTTCATTCCAGCCATAACTGCGCTTGCAGGATTTGTACCATGAGCAGACGATGGGATTAAACATATATTTCTATGATGGTCACCTCGAGATTCGTGGTAAGCTTTTATTACCATTAATCCAGCGTATTCACCTTGAGCACCAGAATTTGGTTGCAAAGACGTAGCTGCAAATCCTGTGATTTCTGTTAATTGATCTTCTAATTTTTTAAGAACAGTCAAATAACCTTCTACTTGATTTAATGGCGCAAAAGGATGGATGTTTCCCCAATTGGACCAACTTAAAGGTAACATTTCGGCAGCTGCATTTAACTTCATTGTGCAAGAACCTAACGAAATCATCGAGTGATTTAATGATAAATCTTTACGTTCTAACAATTTTATATAACGCATTAATTCGGTTTCTGAATGATAAGTATTAAATACTTCATTCTCTAAAAACTTAGATGCTCTTTTTACTGCATTTAAAATGTTATCTGCTTTTGAAATAGAAGCTAATTTATTTGCTGATTTACCAGCTACTTCAGCAAAAATGGAAATGATGGTATTTACATCAGATAATGTGGTTGTTTCATTCAACGAGATAGTTATAGTATCTGCATTGGTATAATAGAAATTGACACCTTGAGGTTCGGCAATAGCCTTTACTTTATTGGCATTGGCTTTAATTTTTAAAGTATCAAAATATGCTGAGTTTTCTTGAACAAAACCTAAACCCTGTAATGCAGTATCTAAACTGCACGTTGTATTATGAACTTTATCTGCTATGTATTGCAAACCTTTTGGACCATGATACACTGCATACATTCCAGCCATAACTGCCAATAACACTTGAGCAGTACAAATATTAGATGTTGCTTTATCACGTTTAATGTGTTGCTCACGGGTTTGTAATGCCATTCGTAAAGCGCGATTTCCATTGGTGTCTTTTGTCACACCAATAATACGTCCAGGAATACTACGTTTGTAATCTTCTTTGGTTGCAAAATAAGCAGCATGTGGACCTCCATAACCCATTGGGATTCCAAAGCGTTGCGTGGTTCCAACTACCACATCTGCTCCAAATTTCCCTGGAGCTTCCAATTTTACCAAACTTAAAATATCAGCAGCGACTGCTACTTTAATATTTGAATTGTTTGCTTTAGCTATAAACGATTTAATGTCGTGTATTTGTCCATGTTTTCCTGGATACTGTACAATAGCAGCAAAATATTCTGATGAATGATTAAACTCGTTTACATTTCCTAGAACCAATTCAACACCTAATGGATTTGACCTTGTTTTAAGAAGCGATAATGTTTGAGGTAATATGTTTTTATCTACGAACAATTTTACAACATTGTCTTTCTTTTGTTGACGTTCCCTTACCGCAAACAGTAAAGCCATAGCTTCAGCTGCGGCAGTACTTTCATCTAATAAAGATGCATTGGCAACCTCCATTCCAGTTAAATCGACAATCATGGTTTGAAAATTTAGAAGCGCCTCTAAACGGCCTTGTGCAATTTCGGCCTGATAAGGTGTGTATGCTGTGTACCAACCTGGGTTTTCCAGAATATTACGTTGTATTACTGCTGGTAAATTAGTTGGATGGTATCCCAGACCAATGTACGATTTGAATACTTTGTTTTTGGAGGCCAGATCATGTATGTGTTGCAAATATTCTTGCTCACTCATGGCAGTATCTAAATTGAGTGGATTTTGTAATTTAATATTATCTGGAACTGTTTCAAAAATAAGTTGGTTCATGGATGATGCTCCAATGGTATTGAGCATAGCTTCATGGTCACTGGTTCGAGGACCTATGTGGCGCAGAGCAAACGAATCTGTATTCATACTAAAAGGTTGAGTTTTGAAGCGCAAAATTAATGAATAAAAAACGGTTTTGTTATGCTAAGAATGAAAGTTTTTAACCAATTTAAGGCATTATTAACAGTTTGCTTAAATTTGTATTATGCTTTTGCTAAAACGCATTTTCGATTTTTATATTAACAGTAGCATACATGTCGCTCTTGCTGTATGTGGATTGGTCTGGGTAACACTGTTAAATTTTAATGTTGGAGTCGATTTAGATTTTTTGTACTTCACATTTTTTGCTTCGGTTACTGGCTATAATTTTGTAAAGTATTTTGGTTTGGCCAAGTTTCATCACAGAAGTTTGGCAAGTTGGTTGAAGTATATTCAAATATTTTCGTTTTTGTGTTTTATAGGTTTGGTATATTTTACATTAACACTTAAAGGACAAACCATTATTTATTTTGGTGTGTTAGGTGTTATAACATTTATATATGCCATTCCTTTTCTTCCCAAAAGAATATTTTTGGAAGCTGGGAACCTAAGAGCTATAAGCGGCTTAAAAATTTATATAATAGCGTTTGTTTGGATGGCTGTAACCGTTATTATTCCTTTGTTAAATGAAGGCTATGTGTATGATAATGATATGTTAATTGAATCTGTACAACGTTATGTATATGTCATTATAGCGATGTTGCCTTTTGAAATAGGAGATATGAAATACGATAGTATTAAGTTATCTACAATACCACAAAGTATTGGTATTGCAAGAACAAAAACCATTGGAATCTTTATGGTTTTGGCTATGTTTTTACTTGAATTTTTTAAGGATGGATTTTACGTAAATAAAACAATTATTTTAGGAATAATATCCTTATCGCTCTTGTTGTTTTTGGTATTTAGTAATGTCAAACAAAACAAATATTATTGCGGATTTTGGGTTGAAGGCATCCCAATATTGTGGGCATTATTGACCACTGCTAATTACTAATGGGATTTTTTAATTCTTTTTGAAAATTAGTTTCCAGTTGTTCTTTTTCGCATTTTTTTAAACAATCAACTTCGGGCTTGTGAGTTAGCTTGGTAAGTTTAGTATTGTTTGCCGAATATTTCCTGCAAGCCTTACAGTACAGAAGATGTATATTGAGCTTGATTTTTTCCCATAATGAAGCTTCTTTGTACTGTGTTTTGTCACAGGTATGAGTTGCTTTATCACATGAAACAAATAATTTAAAATCTTTACTCATTATTATATATTAAAACCAGTTTTTTTCCATACATGAAGCTAAAGATGTCCTTGCTCTATGTATTAGTACCCAAAGGTTAGACGCTGTAATACCTAACTCATTACAAATTGTTTCGGTATCGTAGCCCAACAATGTTTTCATTTTAAAAACCTGGGCTTGTTTGGATGGCAATTTACTAATGCAATTGTGAATTGCCAAACCAAGTTCGGTGTTTTCTAGGTTGTTTTCGGCTGTTTTGTCATAAGGGTCTGCTACACGTTGTTCAAGCCAATCACCTTCATTTTCGCCATCAAAATTAAGGTTCATCCTCACTTCGGCCTTGCCTTTATTGGAGTTAATTTTCCTGTAATGGTCAATTATTTTTCTTTTCAGAATAGAAATTAACCATGTACGTTCACTGGCTTGACCTTTAAAGTTTTTCATGGACTTGAGTCCAGCAAAAAAAGTTTCTTGTACCAAGTCTTGTGCAGTCTCTCTGTCCTTTACACGTGTAATGGTGAAGTTGAAAAGATAATCTGAATACAAATCGATCCACTTATTTGGATTTATTTCGTGACCTGACATAGATGGTTGTTAATTTTTCACTCATCCAAAAATATAATAAAAAGTGGACTTGTAATACTTTTGCTATAAGTTTAAAATTTTCATTGATAGATTGAGTTTATGGTGTACTGTAAATAAAAGCAGAGATTAAGAATATTACGCTGAAATATGTCCACAATATTGAAAATAAAACATGCATACTAGTTTCAAAATTTTTGCCTTTCCACAGTTGTCTAGAATAAACAAATAGTTGAAAGAAAAGCCTAGTTACCCAAAATAAAGCTAGTCCTAGTGAAATTCTTTTTCCGAGATTGGTGTCTAAAAGTTCTGCTGACGATGTTAGACAAAGCAAGCCCATTAGAAACACTACAAGCGCAATAAAAAAAGTATGAGTAGTCATCATTTGTCTGTTTATTAGACTTAATGGTTTTAAATCTTTTTTCCAATGAAAGTATTTCGGAAAAAACACATGAATGAAAGCCAGAAGTATTAAAAGAATTCCAATTATTTTTAAGTGTATATACATGATTCTAAAAATTAATTTGTTGAGGTAAGCATTTAAATACAGACATAAAAGATGTAAATTTTGTTTCGTTAATAATTGAGAATTCAGCACTTCTAAAAGTGTTTGCCCAAGTCTTTTTTGAAAAAAAGTGAGTAAATCCAATAGAAAATGCTAAGAAATTTGGAAAATCTCTTAGATGCTCAACCATAATAATATTTCCATCTGGTTTACATATTCTGTAACATTCTTTAAAAAACTGAATTTTTTCTTTATTTGAACGAATTTCATGGGCAGCAGATAATAAAAAAATAGTATCAACTGAATTCGTTTCTAGAGGGATTGAATTAGTTGTTATTTGTTGAGTATTAGGATATACTAAGCTAACTTTTCTAGCTCTTACAATTGCAGGTTCAGTATGTTTAATTGGATTGTAAAAATCGAATACCTTTAAGTTTGATTTCGGAAATTTATTTTTAATAATAAAACTTGTTTCGTCAAATCCTGCATTAATATTTACAAGTAATTTTGATTTATCATCTATTAGTTTTAGGTTCTTTAACCAATTAAAATTATAATAACCTGAGAGATCATATACATACGCAGACACAAGTAAAGGCATTAAAAGGCCATATATAAATGCTGTAGTAATAATCCAAAATAGAGTAGTAGACCAATTAAGGATTATGTAGCTAATAATAATTAGAGATAATACACATAAACCGTATATGTAAAAATGTCTATTAAAGCTTAAAATGTTTAGTACGCCTTGAAATTTCCGTCTTTTTACTTCCATAATTCTTTTCTTCCTTTTTTCCAGTGATATGGTATGTTTTCAATAATAAAGGCATTTGCTAAAGCCATATTTTTTAGGTTAAGTTTGTATAAGAAATTAATATGATGTGTGTTGATTTTTATAGGTTTTGGTTTCCAGTTTTGCCTAAGACCTTCAATAATCAATACTTCTTTAGTGTTCTCATTGTAAGTAAATGTAAAAGGCAAAGGACCTGCAAAACGTCTAGCTTCTTTCCAATTTGAAAATGGAGAATTTTGAGGTAATGAGATTGAATCACTTTCTGTAGTGTCAAATTCAATTTTAAAATCTGATAGAACTGATGATATTTCACTTTTAATGCCATTGTTTTTTATGTTTATATCTGTTGTGGTGTAGTTATAATGCGTAAATAAATTACCCGTAACTTCCATTTTCTTTTTATTGGTTTCAGATTTTATAATGTACAGACCACGTAAGCGTTTTCCTGTGTTAGTTATGTAGCGAACAAATATGCGAAAGCCAATTAAAAAGAAGTCGTTGCCCAAAATTTTTGGAAACCCTTTTGGTCGTAAGTCTTTTGTTTGAACCATTGCAGCAGCAACAAAAGCGTAAGTATCGTTAAAAGTGTCTAATTCTAAACATTCAGGTATTAAGCTTTCTAGTTCCTCTTTTGGAACAGCAAAAGTGAGTACAAGCGAACTTTCGAAAAAAGCTTCAACAGCAAAGGGATGATTTTTAAGTTTTGATAACATGCTTTTCTTGTGTTTTAAAGTTTGTATAATACACTATCAAAATGAATAGGATAGCAAATAGTGAATTGAATTTTCCCCAAAGCAATAAATCTTTAGCGAACATGAATTCTATAATATTCATAGTCGCAAGAATTATTATTTGTGTTAATGCATTTAATTTAGATTTATAATTAGTCAAAATCCAAATGGTCATTATAATTTCTAATATTCCAATAATAATTGTAATTATTTCAGAATTGTGACTTCCTAAAATTCTTGCCACTATTTCTTGATGTCTCGGTACTAGATTTAGCACTTTACAAAATAGTCCGTTGACAAACCAAACAGAAGCAATAAAGTAGGTCAATATATTGTATGTTTTGCTCTGATTCATAAATATTCAAAACTTTCAAAAAAAATTGAAAATATATTTTAAATTTTTTTAGGTTAGGAGTTTAATGATTGATTTTGTTAACCAATTATGCTTTTGAGTGACTAGTTTATTTAGCATCCCATCTGCATTTTGAGTTAAATCATGCAATGCTTTGGTTTGTTTAATTAATTCTTTTGTTTTTTCTGAGCCATCGTCTTTAATAGAAGAGACATCATTAAGTACTTTAATAACTGGTTGTATTTCTCTTCGGCTACGTTCTTTTGCGATAATTCGAGTTAATTCTTGAACATCTTTTTCGGTAATGAAATATTCTTTACGCTCTCCTGGAATCAATTGTTTAGTTACAATTCCCCAATCCATAAGCTGTCTTAAATTCATACTTGTATTACCACGAGAAATCTTGAGTTCTTCCATAATGTCTTCCATTGACAGTGGTTTCGTAGAAATAAATAATAAGGCTTGTATTTGCGCCATTGCCTTATTAATTCCCCAAAGCGAGCCTAAACCTCCCCAAGTGCTTATGAATTTATCTTTAGCTTCTTCGTATTTCATATTACAAAGATATAAATATTTTTAAACTTTCAATAATTATTGAAAGTTTATTTTATAAATATATATTATAAGATTTCTCACTTTGTTCGAAATGACAAAAATTAATCTATTAACCCAGCACGCTTCAACAAAGCTTCAGGTTTTGGTTCTTGACCACGAAAACGTTTGTATAATACCATTGGGTCTTCAGTACCTCCTAGTGAGAGTACGTGTTCTTTAAACTTATTGGCGACTGTTTTGTTGAAAACACCCATTTCTTTAAAATATTCAAAAGCATCGGCATCCAAAACTTCGGCCCATTTGTAGCTATAATAACCAGAAGAGTAACCGCCTTGAAAAATATGTGCAAAAGCAGTACTCATACAATTTTCAGAAACATCAGGATAGAGTTGTGTGTCTCCAAAAGCTTTCATCTCTTGAGCTTTCACATCTTTTATATTCGAAGGGTCTTGTCCATGCCAACTCATGTCCAATAAGCCAAAACTAATCTGGCGAAGGGTTTGCATACCTTGTTGAAAAGTTGCCGATTCTTTTATTTTGTTTACTAAATCCATCGGAATCATTTCATTGGTTTTATAATGCTTTGCAAACAGTTCTAAAGCTTCTTTTTCGTAGCACCAATTTTCCATAACCTGACTAGGTAGTTCTACAAAATCCCAATACACCGATGTTCCTGATAAACTAGGATATGTAGTGTTGGCTAACATGCCATGAAGTGCATGGCCAAATTCGTGAAACAACGTAGTTACTTCGTTAAAGGTGAGGAGTGAAGGCTTGCTTTTAGTAGGCTTGGTGAAATTGCAAACAATAGATACATGTGGTCGTTCTTCTTTATCATTATGCAAATATTGAGGCTTATATGAAGTCATCCACGCACCATTACGTTTTCCTGCTCTTGGGAAGAAGTCGGCATAAAAAATAGCTATTAATCCTTTATCATCAGTGACTTTATAGGTTAAAACATCTTCATGATATTTGTCAATATAATCTATAGCATCTTTGTCTTTAATTTCCTCAAATCTTAAACCAAAAAGTTTATTGGCAACTGTAAAAGCACCATTAATAACGTTTTCGAGTTTAAAATAGGGTTTTAGTTTTTCATCATCTAAATCAAATAGTTTTTGTTTTAACTTTTCAGAATAGTAAGCGGAATCCCATTTTTGGATCTCATCAATATTATCTAAATCTTTTGCGAAACTTTCAAGGTTAGCAAACTCACGTTCTGCTGCTGGTTTGGCTTTTTCTAATAATTCATTTAAAAAGCTTTCAACCTTTTTAGGTGTCTTTGCCATACGCTCTTCTAGCACAAAGTGAGCATGTGTTTTATAGCCTAATAGTTGCGCACGTTTAAACCTAAGATTAGCAATTTTAATAACAATATCCTGATTATCAAGTTCATCATTTTTAAATGCTTTACTTCCAAAGGCTATCGACATCCTTTTGCGTAATTCACGATTATTGGCATACGTCATAAAAGGGATGTAACTAGGATAATCTAAAGTTATTAACCAACCTTTTTTGTTTTTGCTTTCGGCTAGTTGTTTAGCTGCTTCTTTAGCACCTTCAGGCAAACCAGACAAGTCGCTTTTATTAGTAATAAGCATTTCAAACTTGTTGGTTTCAGCCAGCACATTTTCACCAAACTTTAATTTTAGTTGACTTAGTTCTTTATCTATAGTGCGAAGCTGTTCTTTTTTGTCATCAGGAAGGTTGGCTCCATTTCTGGAAAAACTTTTATAGCGTTTATCAAGTAAAGTTTTTTGTTCTTCGGTTAGATTGTTTGGCTCAGTGTTGTAAACGGTTTTTATACGTTTAAACAAGTCTTCATTTAAAGTGATATCGTTACCAAATTCTGATAGTAGAGGAGATACTTCTTGTGCTATTTTTTGAATCTCATCATTAGTTTCGGCTGAATTTAAGTTGAAGAAAATACTTGAAATTCTTTCCAATTCTTGACCTGAAAATTCTAAAGTTTCTATCGTATTTTCAAAAGTTGGATGCGCTTCAATTTTTACAATTGCATCTATCTCTTTTTTAGCTTTTTTAATAGCCGTTTTAAAGGCAGGCAAAAAATCTTCATTACTAATTTTTGAAAAAGGAGCTGTGTTATATGGTGTTGAAAATGGTTTATTTAAGATGGACATTTATGGGTAAAAATTAATTTAATAAATAATTATTAGAAATTAGATTACAAAAAGGTAACTTGTATAAGTTTTTTCTCTCTAACTTGTTGATTTTATTAATAATAGTTAACAATTTATAGTTAGCATGAGATATTTTTTTACATTCGCACAATAATTTTTTAAAGAGAATCTCACTCTTAAAAAATAATAATTAATAGCAAATGTAAAACCTCGATAACATCGAGGTTTTATTGTTTAATGGATTTAGCAGCTTCAATTACTTTAGTTTTTAAGCCTTCTTTATAAACTAGCACCTTATCTAATACGCACTTATCTGATGTGCCAATAATTTGAGCCGCTAAAATACCTGCGTTTTTAGCACCATCTAAAGCTACAGTCGCCACTGGGACACCTCCAGGCATTTGTAAAATAGATAACACAGAATCCCAACCGTCTATTGAGTTTCTAGACTTTACAGGAACACCAATAACAGGTAGTGGTGATAATGAGGCAATCATTCCTGGTAAGTGTGCTGCACCTCCAGCACCTGCAATAATTACTTTTATTCCGCGAGTATGTGCGTTTTTCCCATAATCAAAAAGTTTGTCTGGAGTACGATGTGCGGACACAATATCGACTTCAACTTCAATATCGAAGCCCTTTAAAATGTCTATCGCGTCTTGCATAATAGGAAGGTCACTATTGCTTCCCATAATTATTCCTACTTTATTCATAAAATTCCAATTTTAATATTCCAAATAACAAAGATTAAAGATGTATTACTAACTTTAAAGAAGTTGTTGAAATTTGGTGTTTGTTTTTTGTGATTTATCTACTTATTACTTTTATTGTCTTTTTTACGTTAGCTGCTATTTTTCTAGCTTCATTAATATTTTCATGTATAATAGTTAAATGTCCCATTTTTCTAAAAGGGCGTGTTTGTTTTTTGCCATAAATATGAGGCGTCACACCATCCATTGCCATAATTTGTTTTATATTTTTATAAACCACATCTCCTGTATAATCTTCGGCACCAACCAAATTTACCATAATTCCACCTACCTTGCTGTCTGTTTTGCCAAGAGGTAAATTTAATATAGCTCTTATATGTTGTTCAAATTGCGAAGTATAACTTGCTTCAATAGTATGATGTCCAGAGTTGTGTGGTCTAGGAGCTACTTCGTTTATTAAAATTTCATCATTTTCAGTTTGAAACATTTCTACGGCAAGTAAACCTACATGTTTAAAAGCAGCTGAGGTTTTTAAAGCTATTAATTCGGCTTTCAAAGCTACTTCTTTTGAAATTCTAGCAGGACAAATTACATATTCAACTTGGTTGGCCTCAGGATGAAACTCCATTTCTACAACTGGATATACTTTTGTTATGCCTTCTATGTTTCTTGCAACAATTACCGAAAGCTCATTTTTAAAGGGAATTAACTTTTCTGTAATGCATTCAACATTAGGGACATCATCTAAATCGGAATGTGAGCGCACAATTTTAACACCTGTACCATCATAACCAAATTGAGCACTTTTCCAGACAAAAGGAAACCTTAATGTTTCGTGTTGAATGGCTGTTAAAATTTCATCTTTATAAGCAAATCGTGAAAAAGGAGCAGTAGGTAAGTTATGATCTACATAAAATAACTTCTGCTTTGCTTTGTTTTGAATAGTACGTAATGTTTTTGAAGTAGGATAAACCTTAATACCTTCTTTTTCTAATTTATCAAGAGCATCCACATTTACATTTTCAATCTCGATGGTTAATACATCTACTTTTTTACCAAATTGATACACTGTATCAAAATCCATTAGGTCTCCTTGAAAAAACTCATTACAAGCAATTTTACAAGGTGCTTCACTGCTTGGGTCCAAAACACAAGTATAAATATCGAATTTTCTAGTGTCATTGAGCAACATCTTACCAAGTTGCCCACCACCTAGAATGCCTAATTTAAAATTTGAAGAAAAATAGTTCATGCTCATTTCCCGAGAAAATGGGAATCTATTAAATTAACGACTAAAATTTATCAATTTTCTGCTCTCGCACCACAAAAATACATTTAAAAATTGAACCAATTTCCAAAAACATAAATCAAAATATCGTTAAAACCTAATCAATTGATTATCTTTGCCTCTTTCAAAATTTAATAATGTGATAAAGCTCCACGATAAATACTTTAAACCATTTATTTCTGAACAAGAAATTGATGATGCTATTACAAAAATGGTAGATGAAGTTCTTGCGGATATTGGTGATGAAATCCCTGTGTTTGTTGGAATATTAAATGGCTCATTTATGTTTGTGAGCGATTTTGTAAAAAAATACCCTAAACCGTGCGAAGTAACGTTTATTAAACTAGCATCCTATGAAGGCGTAAAGTCTACCGAAGATATTCAACGTCTTATTGGGCTTACTCAAGATTTAACAGGAAGAACAGTGGTGATTCTTGAAGACATTATCGATACTGGTAATACTCTGGTAGAAGTACACAGAATTTTTAAAAACGAAAACGTAAAATCTTTGTTAATAGCAACATTATTTTACAAACCCGAAGCTTATAAAAAAGATTTTAAATTACATTATGTAGGTATAGAAATTCCCAATAAGTTTATTGTTGGATATGGATTGGATTATGATGGATTAGGCAGAGACATACCAGAAGTTTACCAAATAAAAGCAACGCAGCACATGACAAACTTAGTATTATTCGGCCCTCCAGGAGCAGGAAAAGGAACACAAGCCGAATTTTTAAAGGAAAAATACAATTTAATACACATCTCGACTGGAGATGTATTTCGATATAACATTAAAAACAAAACAGCTTTAGGGACACTTGCTAAATCTTATATGGATAAAGGAGGATTGGTGCCTGACGAGGTTACTATTAAAATGTTAAATGCAGAAGTAGAAAAGAACGCAGATGCAAACGGTTTTATTTTTGATGGCTTCCCAAGAACTGAAGCTCAGGCAAAAGCATTAGATAAACTTATGGAAGATAAGGATTCTAGCATTAATGCCATGATAGCTCTTGAGGTAGATGATGATGTTTTGGTAGAACGTTTATTGGAAAGAGGAAAAACCAGTGGTAGAGCTGATGATGCAGATGAGAGTATTATTAGAAATAGAATAACCGAATATTATAATAAAACAGCGGTTTTAAAAAACTATTATTCTGCACAAAATAAATATTTTGGTGTAGATGGTGTTGGAAGTATTGAAGAAATTACAGTGCGTTTAAACAAAGTGATAGATAGTTTGTAATTTTTGTTACTGCTAAGGCAGGAATCTACTTATTTTAATATACATTTTAAAAAGTTTCCACATTCGTGGGAAATAAATATGACTGAAGGGAATTTCGTAGACTACGTAAAGATATTTGCTTCTTCTGGAAACGGAGGGAAAGGCTCTGTGCATCTTCATCGCGAAAAATATATTACTAAAGGAGGTCCTGATGGAGGTGATGGTGGTCGTGGAGGTCATGTTATTGTTCGAGGGAACGAAAATCTTTGGACACTATATCATTTAAAATTCAAAAAGCATTTTAAAGCTGGCCATGGAGGTCACGGAAGTAAAAGCAGAAGTACTGGAGCCGATGGCGAAGATGTGTATATCGATGTGCCCTTAGGAACAATTGTAAGAGACTCCGAAACCGATGTAATCCTTTTTGAGATCACCGAAAACAACCAAGAAAAAATAATATGCAAAGGAGGCATGGGAGGACGAGGCAATTGGCATTTTAAAAACTCTGTCAATCAAACACCTCGCTATGCACAACCTGGAATTCCGCTAGAAGAAAAACGTATTACAATTGAGTTAAAGATTTTAGCTGATGTTGGTTTGGTAGGCTTTCCTAATGCTGGAAAATCTACATTACTTTCGGTTATTACCTCGGCAAAACCAAAAATAGCCGATTATGAGTTTACAACACTCAAACCAAACTTAGGTATTGTCGAGTATAGAGATTATAAGAGTTTTGTAATGGCAGATATTCCTGGAATTATTGAAGGAGCTGCAGAAGGTAAGGGACTTGGTCATTACTTTTTAAGACATATTGAACGTAATTCAATTTTATTGTTCATGATTCCTGCTGATGCAGACGACATCCATAAACAATACGATATATTACTAGATGAATTGCGTCGCTATAACCCTGAGATGCTAGATAAAGAACGATTTATTGCAATTTCCAAAAGCGATATGTTGGATGATGAGTTAAAAGCAGAACTGAAGGAAGAATTAGATAATAACTTGCCAATTGATTACATGTTTATTTCTTCCCTTACTCAAGAAGGCATCACACAGCTTAAAGATAAATTATGGCAAATGTTGAATAATTGAAGTGAAAAATAGTTAACTTTATATAAAACTGTTAGCTATGAAATTTATACGATTGTCCCTATTGGTGTTTTTAGTAGTTTCCTGTGCACCAATATATGTGAATTATGACTACGAGAGAAAAGCCGATTTTACTAAATACAAAACCTACAATTACTATTCAGATATTAATACAGGACTCAGCGAACTAGACACAAAACGATTATTAGAAGCATTGGATGGAGTCTTACTGCTTAAAGGATTAACATTATCTGACATGCCAGATTTTTATGTTGACATCTCAAGCTTAGAGTTTGAGAATAACCAAAGAAACAATGTTGGTGTTGGAGTAGGTAGTGGAGGACGCAATGTAGGTGGAGGGATTTCTATTGGTTTGCCTGTAGGACAGCCAAAATTGAGTCGACAAATAGTTTTTGAATTTATTGACGAAGACGGAATTGGATTATTCTGGCAAGCAGTTAGTGAATCTAGTTATAATCCAAACACTGGACCAGAGCAAAAAGAATCGCGAATTAAAGCAATTGTTCAAAAAGTTTTAAAAGGGTTTCCTCCTAAAAAATAAAGAGGATTAACTAACAGAGTGGGAAAGGACCTCACAGTCCCGACGCTTCGGGATAAAACCTGTGAGGTCTTACTGTCGAATGCCTACTGTTGACTGCCAACTGAAATTCTAACACCTTCACTATGGCTACTAAATTCTGGAGCATACATGCTTTGAATTGTCGCAATACCATTGCTCATGTTTCCAGCATTGTTTACTCGTAAATCATATTCAAATACATAGACACCTTTTGGTAAATAGTCAAAGAAAAAGTTAGTGCTTGCATCTTTAGTACTTTCATAATAACCCAAGCCATCTTGCCATTTGTATTGGGATAATACATTTACGGGTTCCAGTCCAGATGCTCGCATATCTTTCATATGGATAAATTCCATATTTCTATCGCTGCGTAATTCAATGCGAACTCTTACTAAATCACCAACTTTTAGTTTAGTTTCAGAAGTGATTTCTGATATTTCTTCACCTTTGTCTGTATTGGTTTTAAGGAATAGTGTCTTACCCAACTTCAGCGGAGTTTCAGCTGAGGTTATTTTATCTAAATCCTCAAAATATTGCCAATACAAACTTCCCCAAGCGATGCCATCTCCTTTTTTAGAGAGTTTTATATCTGCCATTTTCGGTTCAATTTCATTGCCATTCCATGAGGTTTTGTAATAACCTGTACCAGCTTCTACTTTTACATTTTCTAATTTAGAGGGACTAATTTCTTGTCCTCCTAAAACGACATCAACCATTTCTGTTACACTCAACCAATCGTTGCCTTGAAGCAACAATGCATAAACAGCTTCTGTAGTAGCTTTGGTGGTTTTCCATTGGTTGGTTTGCTTGTTTTTAAGTAACCAGATTTTAAGGTTATCAATGGTTTCTGTATCATTCTCAATTTCAGAAAAAGCTTCAATTAATAAGGCTTGTGTTTCAATTGGTGCTTGATACCAATACCAAGAATTAGTGTTTTCTTTCCAATACATGCCTAACTCATCAGATGTGATGCTATTCTCTTTTAAGGATTTTAAAATTTTAGTAGCAGTTGTTTTATCGGCCATTCTATCAACAACTAAAGCCATTAATCCTTTTGCATACAAAGAACGAGATAACCAATATTTTTTAATTTGAGAATGGTAATAAGCTGTAATATCGTCAACTTCTTTTGATGTTGTAATATTATTGAAGAAACTTCGCATGTACAAGTAGTGCAACTGTGTATAACTTAAATGGTCTTTACTCAAGTCAACATCTTTGTTATATTTTCTAATGTTTTTATACTCTTTTACAAATTCAGCATCTAAATATTTAATGGCTTTTTTAATCATGTTAAATTCTTCACTTTCGTTCAAAATAACATTTAGCTGTTTTAAATGCCCAAACCCTGTAATAATGTGCTGAGTGATATAACGATTTTCATAACCACCATTAAACCAAGCCCAAGCGCCAGAATTCATTTGATTGTTTTGTAATTTTCGTAAAGACGATTGCAACTCGTTATTCATTTTATTAAGGTCGAATAACAAAGCGATGCGTTTCTTTTGTTCGGTTTCGCTTTGTGCATCTCGTAACCATGGTGTTTCTTGAATTAAAATAGATTTAAGCTCTTCATTTTTTTCAAGATTAGAAATCAAAGCATCAGTGTTGGTGGCTGAGCCTGTCGAAGCTCTCCATTGATTAAACACTTCCTGAATTCTAGGATTGCTATTCGCAATATGACTTGCCAGTGCATTTGCATAATAACGAGAGAATATTTGCTCATTACACTCATAAGGATATTCCATTAAGTAAGGCAAGGCTTGTACAGCATACCAAGCAGGATTGCTTGTCATTTCTAGCGTTAACTTATGATGCTTAAGTGTTGTGGAGTTGTTTGTTTTAAGCTTATCTAAACTAAATGTTCTTGTTTCGTTGCTTCTTATCCACATAGGTAGTGTTTCGGTCACTAACATTCTGTTGCTTAACACAGGTAAAGCATTCTGTTCGCCATCACTAAAATCACCAGCTTTGGCAATCACTTTGTATTGCACTGCTTGTACTGTATCTGGAATATCTAATTGCCAAGATACTTGTGTGTTGCCCTTGGCATCGACCAAAAAGGAAGCCCTCTGCCCACTCTGTCCTTCGGACATCTCTCCCAAAGGGAGAGAATTAACGGAACTCACAATTATATTTTGTGAAATGTCTTTTCCAGAAATTGCATCAAATAATTGTAAAACAGCTTGACCTGAAAGTTGCTTATTTGAAAGGTTTGCAATTTTTGTACTGATTGTAATTTGGTCGCCTTCACGTAAAAATCGAGGTGCATTTGGAATGACCATGAGTTCTTTTTGAGTGACTGTTTCTAAACTCGTCACAGCACTTTCCAAAGTTTTGGTATGTGCTAATAATTGTAGTTTCCATTTAGTTAAAGCTTCTGGTGTGGTGAAACTAAATGTCACATTACCATCAGCATCTGTTTGTAAATGCGGAAAGAAAAAAGCAGTTTCTTGCAGGTTTTTACGGATGGTAACTTCTGAGAAATCTTGTTTTTCTGTTTCTTCTGTAATTTGAACTCCTGATGTTTTACCGGATAATAACAATGCAACGTCTGTTTCACCTTCTTCAATGCTTTCGGAATCCACTACCGAAATTGCATATCCAAGTGCTTTCTTTTCTCTCTTGATACCAAGGGCTGTAACTACAACTTCATCTAATCGAGCAGAATCTTCAGCTAAGGAAATACTTAGGCTATTGTTTTTGTTGAGATTAATTTCACGTGATATAAATCCAATATAGCTAAATACTAAAGTTTCACTTTTAGATGCTTTAATGCTAAAGTTGCCATCAAAATCTGTTGTCACACCTCTTGTAGTTCCTTTTACTAAAACATTTACTCCAGGCAACGGATTTCCTTGTTCATCGAATATGGTTCCTGAAACAAATCCTTTCTTGATAGACTCATCAAATCCTGATTCAGTTTTCAATCTTAACGTTTTTACATAATTATCATAACGCCATTTATTAAAATAAAACCCAAACCAATTCAATTGGTCATATTGCTGTGTTTTAAACTGATAGTTAGGTGCTCGTTCTTTTTGCAATCTAAAATTAACATTCCTAAAGCTTTGGCCAGTATTTCTTCTTGAGCTACTTCTGTAAATGGGATTTTGAATTGGGTTAAAACTCCAGTTATGTGGTTTAAATTGGTCTAAAGAAGCATCGTACATGCTTGCTAATAATTCGGCAGAAACTTTATCGCCTTTTGGTCCTTTTATTTTAAAACTCCAAGTTTCGTCGGTTCCTGGTTGTAGCTTATCTCTAAAAGTGAGCGTTTCAATATCCAAATCGGTTTTTGGATAAGGCACACTTATATTTACCATACCACTTTCAAAACTATTAAAGGCAGCAAAACTATAGTGTATTACATAGCCTCCTAAATCGTTTTGAGTCACTGGAACAGTAATGGTTTGTTTGTTGTTGTTAAGATGAATAATTTCTGTTTTAACAATATTATAGTCTTTTTCAACATCCACAGTTACCTCAATATTAGCAGCTGAAGCAAAGGTTATTGTAGCAGTATCTCCAATATTATACGTTGATTTATTAGTAGTTACAGCAAATAATTGGTTGTCAGAAATCTGTTTGTCAACATCACTATAAAGTGTTGTTTTTATTTGGTCTTTCACTTCTTGACCAAACTTGTCTTTTGTTTCTAGTACAATAATATATTGTCCAGATTCCCATTTTTTAATCTTGCCTAAAGCGAGTTCTTTAGATTGTTCTGTGTTAAAAGGTTTTTCAAAAACAAGCGTTCCTTTTTCCCATTGGTTGTTATCATCTTCATTAGCATAAGCATCATGTGGGAATAGTTGTTTGAATTCACTTTCTGAAAGCATTTGGTAATCTGGAGCATTCCAAGGTCGTTGCCTTAACACAGAATTTGGTGCAACTAGTTTGTATATTTTAATAGTTCCTTTTGCTGGTACAAATTCACCATTGAGGTTTTTGGTGTCGATAGTTAACTTGTGGTCTTTTTGAGTTTTGTCCAATTTAGCATCAACTGAAATATTTGCTGTTAAGGCATGATAACCAACATTCACAATAGTTGTTGTGCTTCGTGTTTCACCATTCAAATCGGTTACATCAGCAGTGATTTCATAATTAAAAATGGGCAAACTGGATTTATCAACACTTTCGTCTGGTAAAGCTTTAAAGATAATCTCAAATTCGCCTTTTTCATTGGTGATACTTTCACCATGAGTAATTTCCTGTGGTTCGCTATTAAACCAAGGTCTGTACCAATAATACCAACGAGGATATTGCACTTTTCTGTGTACTCTGTAAACCACTTTGGCATCTGTAATGTTGCTTCCAGCATAAGCTAAAGCATTTCCTTTTACTGTTACTGAATCATTGACTTTGAATGTTTCAGTAACAGGATTAAAGGTGGTTTCAAACTTTGGACGTTTGTATTCTTCGACAGAAAAGTAGTGCTCTAAATAAAAATCTTTATTTTCCCCATCAAATTCAATATTATATTCGCCATTTAGACCATTGTTTGGTAATATAAACTCGCCAGAAACAGAGCCATATTCGTTAGTAATTAATTTGAGTTCTTTAATTTCATCATCATTTGCATCATATAATATTCCATAAACAGGTTCGTTAGAAACGACTTCAGACTTGCCATTTTCTGTTTTGATGGCAATGCCTTTAAAATACACGGTTTGTCCTGGTCTGTAAATGCTCCTATCAGTGAATAAAAAAGCACGATATTCAGTTTCAGATTTATCTTTATTTTCTCGACTATATATATAATAATTATCAAAATAAGCTATGTCGTTTTTGGTGTTTACATCAATATCCAACTGCCAATAACGGTTTTTTGTTTTTGTTATGTTTATTTCACCTTTTGAATTGGTCGTTTTATATTCGGTTTGCTCATCATTACTATTTCTACGATAGTTTAGTGTGATTTTAGCATTGGCAATTGGCTTTCCGTTATTTCTATCAATAACTTGATAAATGTGATTTTTGTCATCACTTTTATCTACAATAGCTATGTTGGTAATTTGTAACGTCGCAAATGCAAAGGTGTTTTCTTTGTCGCTTTCAGGTGATGCAAGTGTGACATAGTAACCATTGTTTAAAGCTGGTAATACAACTTCGGTTGTATGTGTTTGATAATCGTTTTCGTTACGTAAATCATTTTGCCATTGTTTCTCAACTTTCAATTTTTTGATATAGGCTAGTTGTTCTTCTTTTCTATAAGTTCTATTTAGTTTATTTAGTTGATTTCTGTTTAAGCGAAACACCTTAAAGTTTAGCTTTTCGTGATTTTTGTATCTAATAAGCAGTCGAGAACTTTTGTTAATTGGCAAATGGCTTTCAGCAGTAATTTGAAGAGACTGTTGAAGAATTTGCCGTTTTAAAATTGTGCATTTTTCTGCTCCTTTACTGTTAGGAAACCTTTCAATGACAGCTTCACACAATTCAAGGGCTTCTTTAAGTTTCCAACGAGGTGTTTCGTTGGTTGTTGGTTTATAAGTGTTGCCTTGTTCAAGGTAAATAGAAGCTATTTCAAAATCGTAAAGTGCTGAAACTTCATGAGATTTTAAGCGTTCGCTTTCAGATTTTAAGGCTTCAAATAATTTGTCATTTTTATTATTAAAAGTAGCATGCTGTTTTACATACAGTAAGCGTTTTATATCAACATCTGCAAGCGCATAAGGTTCTTTATCTTTTAAATGAAACTGTGTTAAATCTTGATACAGTTTAAGAGCCTGTAATTGTAACGAGGTACTATCTTTTGAGGTGATGTTTATTCTTGAAAAACTATTGGCATCACTCAAAAATTGCTCATGGTCAATCTCGAATTTATAAGCAGGTTTGGTAATGCTATTTTCAGGAGTTGCATAAAACTCTAAAGCATTATGAGCTAAAAAATCAAATAGAGTTGGTCTGTATGTTTTGGAATCTTCCTGCAAAATCAAAAGCTCATCAAAGTTTTTTAAATCTTCAAGCTGTAACAATAACTGTTGGTTTAAGGAATTTTGGTAATGCAGGCTAATTTCATCAAACATCGTTTGTAAATCCCAAGTTCTAAAATCGGTTGGATCAACTTTTTCAGAAGTTTTTGTTCTATTATAAAACTGCCATCTGTTTTGCTGAAAGTATTGCCAATATAAGTTGGCTAATAAGTTTTCTAAGATATTTTTTCTTGGAAATTCACTTTGTGAAATATGGCTTTTAAAATCATTAATGATGTTTAACTGTGCATCTTCTTCAAGTATCAAGGCGAATTTGCTTTTAAATAAAAGTGCTTTAATACGTTGAACGTTATTATTTTCTTTATCTGCTTTATTGTTAATGGTTTCAACAACTTCTAGGGCAGATTTTGGCAAACCCTCGACTTCAAATTTCTCGACCGATTTCCATAAATCAGCATAGTTATTTTGAGAATGCCCTAGATTTGCAAATAGCAGAATCATTATAATGGTAAATATTTTGTTCATGTTATTAATTTTTCAGGATAATACATTCAAAATGTGTTCCAAAAAATACGAAATGAGTGAATGCCTTCGTTGAATGAGTAAAGTTACCTTTTTTTAAAGTCAATAAGAAAGTTTAATTTCGCATTTTCGACTAAAAATTACATGAAAATATTTTTGTTTTTGCTATTGTTTCCAACATTGTGCTTTTCGCAATCTATTGTGAGCGAAGTCAATTTACTGTTCAAACAAAAACAGTTTGCAAAAGCTGAACAAATAGCT
>TARA_R110002074_G_scaffold308863_2_pt1 | contig 24075 bp, 18 predicted proteins | sample TARA_R110002074 | Tara Oceans TARA_R110002074 (sample SAMEA4397215) | marine metagenome | biome: Polar Biome; feature: [MIX] marine epipelagic wind mixed layer (ENVO:01000061); material: water (ENVO:00002006), including particulate matter (ENVO:01000060) such as... | depth 10-100 m | reverse complement strand
GATGGATGGCATCTAATGAAGTTTTGTAGAAACTTATTTCTATGGACTGGATTTGGAATGATGCTTTGTAACAATATGTGGGATGTAGCATACGTAGTAGCCAGTAGAGGTCTGTATGGAATAATGTTTACTTTAATATTTAAGAAGCTATGAGTAAGAAAAATAAATATTACACTCCAGCAATAGAAGAATTTCATTTTGGATTTGAATACTATTACAATGCAAAATACGATAGTGCACTTAAATGTACTAACGGTAAGTGGAGAAAAGTGAAATACTTAGGACGAGGAGATATTCTTACTGGTTATACAGAACTCAAAGATATTAAAGATTTAATTTCTAAAGAACAAGTACGAGTCAAGCACCTAAATCGAGAGAATATTGAGAATTTTGGGTTTACATATAGTGATATGATAGACGTTGATCGTTTATTATTCTTTAAAGATGTAGAAACTTACAAAGGATTAGAAAGTTGTGGATTATTGTACGTCCCTCAAACTAATTGGGTTTTACTTTATACTCATTTGAAGCAAGTTGATGGTGTTCTACAAGGAGGTTATACAATTGAACTTCCTGAAAACAAAATTACTGTTGCTGGAGGGACTAGATTTTGTGGAGAAATTAAAAACAAATCCGAACTCAAATGCATACTCACACAAACAGGAATATTATGAAAATATTAATGATTTTACTACTAGGTGTAGTAATAGGAGTACTGATTAAAGTACCATTTTTAATAAAATACTATACTAGAATAAACCTTGATCGAAAAGAGATGGAGAAAATAGTTGCTAGTATGGACGGTAAAGAATATAAATCGACTAAAGTATTACGACTTATGCATTCTGCTTGGGCAGGAAATTGGGATTTATTTACTGATTTTCTAGGTAAAGAAGTAGCAGATAAGGTTGATGATGCAGTAGGTCATAAAGAATAGAATTATGAATGATGAATTAAGAGAAGATCACCCTGCACGAAATTTAATGATAGTTCAGAAAGACCTTGTAAAAGATCTATCAAATTTACTTTCAAACATTCTTACTGATGCTAGTATGGCAATAGAAGACGTTTGGGATAGATCGGATGATGGATTTGTAGAGCAGATGCGATCAATCTATGATTTTAGAGACAAATACAATTTACATAAAGATATTGTAGATACTAGAGTAGCTGAACAAATTGAAATAGATCGTTGTCGAAATGATATAGGATATTTTATGGAAAAATATTGTATGATTAATGGTGATCCTATTTTTTTAAGAGACTATCAAAAAGACTTTTTGAAAACATGGGAAAATAGTAAACTTAAAGATTATGGATAAGGAAGAAATAGATCAAATATTAAAATTAGGTGAATATATGAATGTTCAAGTTCGTATTGATAGTGAAGGAAATCCTTCATATAGACCTGATTTATATTTTGAACAACTCATGTCTATTATAGAAAAAATTACTAGTGAAAATGCAAGTAATTGTTACATAGGTGCTCCTGGATATTTATCAGTTGATAGTAGATGGTTAATTTGCTTATGTGATGATTCAACTAAAGGTAAAGATGGTTTTGGAACTAGTATGAAAGAAGCTATGTATAATGCAGTATTAAGGTTTTTAAAACTTAAAGAATGAAAGTTAAAGAATTTGTAGAAAAATTTACTATTCATGGGAGGTTGGCATAAAGATCTAGTTAAATGTTATACTGATAAAAAAAAAGAAGATGATAATTAAAGAGATGGGGGGAAATATCCTCGATGAATTTCAAAAAGGTACTATTGATGTATTAATACACGGTTGTAACTGCTTTCATACAATGGGTGACGGTATTGCACGACAGATTAAAGATCGTTATCCTCAAGCTTTTGAGGTAGATGTTGATGAAAGTGTACATGGTTCAATCTATAAATTAGGTAATTATACTACTGCTAAAATAGGTGATCAAGAAATTGTCAATGCGTACACTCAATATGAACCTGGTTCTAATTTTGAATACTCAGCATTAATCAAAGCATTAGTATCACTAGATACTAAATATATGATAGAGGGTAAAATAATAGGACTACCTTTAATAGGTTGTGGTATAGGAGGAGGTAATTGGGAATATGTGAAAAAGATTATTAATGCATGTATGCCTGATTTAAAAGTAATAATAGTGCATTATGATAGTGGAATTAAAGACATGGGTCAAACTGAAATTGATTTCAAACCCCAAACTACGTGATTCAAATGAGCAGCTCTATTACGAATACTTAAAAGAATCTGGATACGATGTACAGAACAATGTAAAACAGTTCCTAAAAGATATGGAAAAACGTGAAATAAGATACATTGATTCTATTGCAAGAGCATCTAGATTAATACAAGAAGAGCACCCTCATTTACAAGGAGAATTGTGGAAAAAACGTAAGAAAAAAGCTATTGATGTCAAGCATGAAATACTTGCTGATAAGCAGTAAATTACGTATCTTTAGTACTCCTAATGGGAGGAGAAATTAATCAATAAATACATAAAATATATGGGACAATTAATTTTTGTCGTTGCCAAATCTGGCAAGGGTAAAAGTACGTCATTGCGTAACTTAAACCCAGATGAAACTGTGATAGTGAACACAGATCAAAAACCACTACCGTTTGCAAAAGCAAAAGATTTATATAATGTGGACAAGGGCAATTATGAAAAAACATCAGATGTCAATAAAGTGATATCTAAATTAAAAGAGGCTCATAAAAATCCTAAAATTAAAACTTTTGTTGTAGATACTTGGTCAAGAGTAATGACTGATTATGTAATGAGTCCTGCATTTCGATCAAGCAATGGTTTTGCTAAATGGGGAGAGTTAAGTGGTTCTCAGTATGATCTACTAAATACCATTAATGAAAAAGTAAGAGATGATTTAAACGTTTATTTGTTTTGTCATCCTGAAACTCATTATGATGATGCAGGTTTTGAAAAACTACGAATAGCTGTACAGGGTAAACAGCTTGAGAAATTTGCTCCAGAAAGCTTTAGTTCAGTTGTATTATATGCTGAAATTAAAACTGCTCCTGGTCAAGATAATGAACATGTTTTTAGAACTAAAAACTCAGGTTCAGATACTTGTAAAACGCCTATGGGAATGTTTGAAGAAGATGAGATTCCTAATGATTTAGTAATTGTCAATGAAGCAATTAACGCATATTTTTAATTAATAACAAATAAATAATAAATACATGAATGATGTAACTTGGGGAGTCCCAAAACAAAGAACAGCAAAGAAAATGGAGAAATTTGACACTCCAGTAGTAACAATGTCAGCACTTGGAGATAAAGGAGCTGGTCGTAAATTTAGTTTTAATAAAGCTGCACAAACTTTATTAGGTCTTGTTGGTGGAGAAAGCCATATTAAAATCGGTTTTGGTGGAGATAATATCTACGTTCAATCTTTAACGGAAGAAGGAGATAATACTTTTTCAATGACTAAACAATGTACTTTTAGTAATAAACGCATTTACGAATATATTGCTAAGAGAAGCAACCTTACTACTACAGAAGAAAACTATCTTCACCTTACAGAAGTAGAGGGAGAATCATATGTGACAGTTTCTCATATTAGTTCAGATAGTGCTCCTGAATCAGTTGAAGAAGACATTCCTACAATGCCTACGCCAGATACTGAAGAAGTGGTTAATGAAACTGAATTTGTAGTTAAAGAAGAAGTAGTTGAAGAGACTACTGAAGTTGAAGAATGGGATTAATTTTTAATAAATAATAAAACAAATAATAAGTATGTCAATTAATTTAAATGATGAATCGTACAATGTTAAAGACAGTGGTCCGATTTTTAATGGAGGTGTAGCAGGTATTGCTGAAAATGTTACAATGAGTATTATAAAACGTAAAGCTGATGACAAAGATGGTGCGCCTGAGTACAAGTTAGTGTTTACTGATGATGCAGGTGCTTCATGTAATACCGCATTCTGGTATATTACTGAAGATACAGCATATGATACTGTAGATCAGCAAATAACTAAAAAAGGTAAAGTATTTAAACACCTTTTGCATGCAATGTATGGTGCAGATTATCAAATTCCTAATTTCAAAGATGCTAAAGAAATGCTTGATGTTACTATGAAACTTCTTCGTGAAGGATTACCTAGTTCTGGCAAATTTAGAATATTTGCTAATTATGGAGCTAAAATTTCACCTAAAGGGTTTATTCAACCTCGTTCATGGGTTCCATTTATGGAAAAAATGACTGTTGGAATTGAATCTACTCGTTTAGTAGTCGGTGATATTGACTGCATGGAGCGTTTACAAGCAGATACAGTTGGGAAACCTGCTGCAGCTAGTACAACAGCTGATGATGACGATTGGGATTAAGAATTAGTCTAATTAGAAAGAGGGGTAGAAATACCCCTCTTTTTTTATCTAAAATAATATGAATGAACAAATAAATTTAAATTCTATTGTTTTCAACGAACATCTTACTATTGAGGATATTTTAAAACATATTACTCAAGAACAAATTTACACTTATTATATAGAAGAAGATATTGTCAGTGGAGTTACTATTAATAGCCCTCTTAGGGTTGATAAAATTCCATCATTCGCAATTTATTATCATAGAAGCGGAAGTGGCGCATTAATGTTTTATGATTTTACTACTAAAGAAAGTGGAGATTGTTTTGTATTTGTACGCAAGTTATTTAACTTAAGTCATTACGAGGCGTTGTTTAAAATAGCATGTGATTTTGGATTAGGTAATTTTGAAATGACTGCTGAAAAAAAGCAAATAGTCGATACCAAAAAAGTAATCCAAAGACCATCTATTAAATTAGGTATTAAAAGTCGACGCTGGAAATTACGAGATAAAAAATATTGGTTTAAGTCAGGTGTCGTAAAACCCACTTTATTACGATATAATGTATCACCAGTTGATTATGTATTTTTTAATGAAAATGCGTATAAAGCTGATCCATTAGCATATTCATATGCTGAATATAAAGATAATGAAGTAACTCATAAGATTTACCAACCTTATAGTAAAAATCATAAATGGATCAATAACGCTAATTATACTATACATCAAGGATACACTCAATTACCTAAGACTGGAGAGCGTTTAATAATAACTAAATCTATAAAAGATGTAATGAGTCTTTGGGATGTAACCAAAACTTGTAGTGTTGGTTTACAATCAGAATCTGTGATGATGAAACATTCAGTAATGGACGAGTATAAAAGTAGGTTTAATAAAGTAATGTGCTTATTTGATAATGATAAAGCAGGTAGGAGATTATCTGAAGAATTTACAAAAGAGTACAATGTTCCTCATTTTTACATGCCTGAATTAGAAAATGTTACAGATTTTTCTGATTTAGTTAATACAATAGGTATTGAAAAAGCTAAAATTGAATTTATAAAAAGAATTAAATTATGAAAAGAGAAATAGATAAAGGAATAAATTACGAAAGCAATACTGTGTTTGAGGGCTACAATGCAAAGATTAGTGAGTCAGATATGAATAAGCTTTGGGATTTATTACAAGATCCTTACAAAAACTCTATTGGAGCTGTCGTAAGAGAATACGTTAGTAACTCTTTTGATTCTCATGCAGAAGCTGATTTTATTAAAAATAATGACTTAATTGATATTCGTACTGAATATCCAATTTATTTAGAATCTACTAATGAAGAACTTCAAATATTAAAAACAAAAGTACAAGAATTTGATAATGATGCGGTATCAGTAATAATAGCAAAAGATGCATCTGGATGGTTCTGGGCAACTGAAGATTTTGGAGTAGGGTTATCACCAAATAGAGTAAAAGATGTCTTCTGTAGTTACTTAAAATCAACTAAAGAAAGTACTAATAATGCAATTGGTGCATTTGGGATTGGTTCTAAGTCAGGATTATCGTATACCGATGCTATTTTTATTAGGACTAGGTATAACGATGTTGAGTATCAATACATTTTACGTAAAGGTGAAATTGTACCTAGATTAGACATAGTATCTCAAACTCCAACTACTGAAAGAAATGGTACTCAAATTAAAATTTACATCAAAAGTGTAAAAAAATATGATTGGAGCTCACCTGAAGTAGAAGTATCTAGATTTAGAGAAGAGTGTGTCAAACAGTTAGCTTATTTTGATAATGTATATTTTAACGATCAAGTACGAATTAAAAATGAATATATTATAGCTAAAGGTAAAAATTGGATGCATAGTAGTAATGGGCAACCGTTTAGTACACTACATATGTGTTTAGGTAAAGTAGCATATCCTATTGATTGGGATGCTTTAGGAATACTTAGTATAAACTTTCCAGCAGCTTTGAAGTTTGAAATTGGAGAATTAGATATTATTCAAACTAGAGAAGATGTTAAATACACACCTAAGACTAAAAAAGCCATTCTTGATAAACTCAATGCGTTAAGAGATGAATTGAAAACTAAATGGGAAGCTGAAAATAATTATCAGACTAACGATTTAATAGAATATCTTTCAAATCGAAAATGTGACCCTATGTTAAATTGGAAATTAGATAATTATGAATTTAATTTAAATCTACTTCCATTATTTATTAAAGGAGAATTACCAAGTTGGGAATTTTTACCATTTAAAGCTATTAATTTAGATATTAAAACTCTTCCAACTTGGGGGGTTTTCATAGATTACAATATTCCTAGCTATATTAATGATACTGGATTAAAACATGCTAATGTTGATATTGCAAATAGTATTAATAATAAATATCCAATTTATCGAATTGAAGGTAGTCATGTTACTAAGAAAAGTAAGTATATACGACAAGTTGTAGAAAAACAAGATGTTTTACTAATGCGTCGTAAAAAACCTTCTCTTAGAAACTATAAAGAGTATTTAAAATTAAAAAATCAGCCTAAATCTGAATGGAGAACTATTATTAAAACTTTTCAAAAAGAGGTTCAAAAATGTTTATTAAAGCATACTAAATCTTACAGTAAAGTTGATGTGGATTTAGAATGGTCTAAATCTCAATATTCAAAAAGAGGTAAACTTGATAATACATTGTTTAATACTTATCAATATAACAATAGAGATTCTTATTATGGAGCATGGAAACCAGTAAAATTAAAAAAGAATGAAATAGATAATAATGATCGGATTTTATATATAGCTGGTAAAAAAGAAGATAAAGATACTTTATTAAAAATAGGAAAAGCATATGATCAAATTCATTCAAAATTAAACATTTCACAATGCAAGTATATGAAAATACTATATGTTGCAAATTCTAATATGAAATATTTGAATGATGTTAAAAACTTAATAACAATGGATAATTATAAAGATCAAAAATTATTTATTAGAATGTGCACTGTACATTATTTAATGAAAAACTTTAAGTATAAAAATCTAATACGTGCTCGCAATAGAATAAATACAAATGTTACGCTTGTTGGGGTAAATATTAAACTTTTTGAGGATTTTAATACTGTATCTACTTATATACAAAATAATAAGCCTAATGCAACAGGTGCATTTTTAGAAAATGTTTATGAGCATGTTATAGAAAACAATCTTCTTGATCAAAATATAATTAATAAAGCTGATCACATATGTGATTATTTAAATGATATTCCTTTAATAAGTCATGTAGATTGGAACATTATAACTGTTCAAGATTTAGCAGTAGCTATATTCAGGTATAATAAAGGTGTACCTGTAACAAAGTTAAAAAAGATGAATCCTAATTATTACGTAAATCTTAATGAAACTGAATTAAGCTGGTTAAATGATAAAGAACAAAAATTATACACTAAATGTAGATTAATATGAATAAAGTAAAACATTATGATTACTTCGGAAATCTAATAGAAGCTGGAGATGAAATAATTCGTCCTATATACTCTGAATTAGAAAAACGAAAAGTTGTAAAAATTACCCCAGGTGCAATTTTTATAGGAATCACTAGAAGAAAAAATAACGGTACAGCAAATGCTCCTAATTGGGAAACTGTACCTGGTTCAATTAGACTTAATGCTAGATGGGTAGCTAGTCAATTAATTAATTTATCAAAAATTAAAATAGAAAATATATGATTAAAGCAACAATGGTTGGACAAACAATGATTTGCGTTATTGGAGGAAAACTGTATCAAAAATCAGTAGACACTGACTCAGAATTAATTGAGATTTATAAACAAGCTCTTAATACAGATGAAGACAACCCTCAAGAATTAAAATTACTTAAAGATTTCTTTGAAGGTGATTTAACAAATGAAGAACAAAGAGAAAAGGAGGAATTTGAAAAAGATCGTTTAGAATCGGATTTAAAAAAATCCCTTACTGAATGGATGGATGATATTAAAAAACTTGGAGATGAACATTTTGAAGTAAACGGTATAAAGCTCTATATGAAAGGAATAGGAATTACTATTCCAGAATTTTTAGCTGCTGAGTTTGCAATACGTAGAAATAATGGAGATGACTTAAAATCTATGATGAATTTTTGGAGATTATGTGCATTAAACCCTGATCCTAGATGTAGAGAAGACTTATATAAATTCTTAATTAACAATCATATGGTTGTAACACCATCTGGTTATTTCTTAGCATATAGGAATGCCAATGTTAAAGAAAAAGGTAATCGAGAACTTAATGAATTTGTAGCAGATCAATATGTAAAGCTTAAAAGCTGGAAAAAGTCTACTAAAAATCATATTGTCCTTGAAAATATGGACGATGGTGAATCTAAGTATTTCATCAAAGCTGAATCATTATTAGAAAAGTTTTATGCTCGTAACGAGGGTGAATTTAATGAATTGGGGACAGTTGAAGAATTATATAATGATGTAATATTAGCTGGTGAACATATGACAATGTATACAGATGCTCATTCAGGAACTACTAAGATTGCTCTTGGTCAACCTGTAAGCATTCCTAGAAACGATTGTGACGCAGACCCAGATCGAACTTGTTCAAGAGGATTACATTTAGGTTCTACTAATTTTATGACTAAAGGTTACTTTGGTTCAGTAGGACTAGTATGTTTATGTAACCCTATGCACGTTGTAGCAGTTCCTTATACTGATGGACAAAAACTTAGAACTTCTGAGTATTTACCAATAGGAATTGCTGAGTATGGAGAAGACAATAAATTAATTCCTGTACAAACTGCAACTTTTGAATATGAATACGCTGAACATACAGATGAGCAGTTAGAAGAAATGTTAAACAATACTCGATTTGAATCTTTAAAAGATCATAAAATTATTCCTCAAGAATTAACTTATGAAGACTTTAGAGATATGGTAAGCGATTTTTCTGTATCTACAGATGAAATGAACAAAGCAATTCAAGGTAGGGTAATAAACTTGTAATATGGTAAGTGAAATAAAATTGGAATTTCCAAAATTTATAACTCACATACCAGTCAGTAAAAATAAGGCTATTAAAATTGGGTACAACCAACTTTATGCCTCACCTCATTATACTGTGCGTAGTGCTCTTGTTAGTGCTATGCATGGTTATATTGAGAATAATATTCCTGATAATTTAAATATTAAAAGTCCATTAGAAACCCATTTAATTATTTATGCACCTATTAACTATGGAGATGTAAAACGTCTTCGTGATAAAAACACAGGTAAATATAAAATTAATTGGAAACCACCGAGAGATGATTATTCTCCTCGTTGGGACTTAGGTAATCTGGCTATGGTATGGCTCAAATGTTTAGACGATGTACTAATTAAAAAAGGTATTATTGACGAAGATACTGTTGAGTTTTTAAAGAAAACTACATATGAATATGTAGAAGTAGCAACTCTTGATGAACGTAGATTAGTTTATCATCTTAAAACAATAAAATAAATGAAAGAAATATTAGAATATAAGAAGATTGCTAAAGTTAATCAAAGTAGTCTTAAAAAGATTCTTCATAGCCCAGGTGCGTATAGAGCAGCTGTTAATAAATATGAAGAAAGTACAGAAAGTCATTTTGTATTTGGGAGTCTTGTAGACGATATGCTACTGGCTCCTAAAACAGTTGATGATAAGTACTACAAAATGGCAGATTCAGACATATCAGATACATTAAAATTAATTGCTCAACATGTATATGAAGCTGCTAAACTTAACCCGATTGATGATTCTGAAAAAGTTTGGTGTCCCTTGCACGATATTTATTATCAAGATTTAATTTTAAATGCTAAACGTACATATGCTTATCAACCTAGGTGGAAAGATGAAACCGCAATAACTAATATTGTAAAAAGTTGTAGTAATTATTTTAACGCATTGATAGAGTCTAACGGTAAAGTCATAATCTCTATTGAAGAATATAATAAAGCGTTGACATGTGTTGCAATGTTGAAATCAGATAAGTATACTAGTAAATATCTAGTAAAGCCTTCACAAGACATTTCTATTTTTACTCATGTGGTTTTAGAATTTGAAACAGAGGGTGTAAAATGTAAAGCTGAATTAGATAAAGTTTTTATTGATCATGTTAATAAAACCATTCAACCTATTGACTATAAGACTACTGGAATGCCTATTAATGGATTCAAGTATGAATTTTGGAAATATAGATATGACTTTCAAGCTGCATTTTATAAATTAGGTCTTTCTCAAGATTCTAAAATTATAAAGTTACTTGAGGACGGTTATGAATTACTAAATTTTCGATATATTGTAGTAAACTCTGATGGTAACGATAACCCTATGATTTTTGTTGTACCAAAAGAAGTAAATGCAATTGGTCTACATGGGGGAAAATTAGATAATGGTCGAACATTAGAAGGTGTTCATCAAGCAATCGGTAGATATCAGTACCATACTGTAAACGATGCTTGGGATTATCCTAGAGAATATTATCAACGAGAAGGGTCATTAATTATTGAATTATGAAAAGACAAGGGATTAAAAAGAAATTTACTAAAACTGCAACTTTTTTATTTCCTTTGTTAGAGATTCCAAAGTATACATTTAAATGTAATATTGTAAATAGTTTTAATAAAGTATTATACGATACAAGGTTTATTAATGCATATTTACATGATGAAGCGTTAAATTATCAAGACGGTGACTATGTGTACTTACTCTTAGAGAATTATCAAGATTCAAATTTTAATGAATTTTATACAACATTGACGTTATTTCCAAACTATGTAGATGATTATGAATCTAATGGATATTTAATAGTAATTTATACTGTTCCTGAAAAAAACAAAAAAGATTACAATTTGATCTTAGAAGGTAAGTATTCAGAGATAAGTAATGAAGCTAAATTACTAATTATTAGTAATTACTATTATACTGGTGCAAAAATGACATTAAATTTAATATTAAATAAATCTGATGTTTTAAAACAGACTTGGGAAAAGCAGTTAAGTTTTGTTAGTACTGATGTAAACTCTCCTGCAGATTTAAAAGATCAAGAGGTATGGAGTAAAATTATTCAAGATGAACAAATTTTAACAAAAGAAGTATTTATGGAGTTAAAATTATTAACAAAAATAGAGCCTTCTCAAGAATTTGATAAAATATGAAATATGGAAAAGAATTTTGGATTAATGAAATAGGAAAAGACTGGACCAGAGAACTTAAAGAAACATTACGAACTCCATATGCTAACAAGCTTATGGAGTTTGTTTCTGTAGAATATGCAATGCATAGTGTTAATCCCTTACGAGAAGATGTTTTTAGAGCATTTAAACTATGTCCTTGGAAAGATGTTAAGATTGTGATAGTTGGTATAGAACCAAGTCACGTAAGCCTTTCTAGTGGACTCGCATACGGTGATAAACATGTTATGCAATTTCATGTTGCAGAATTAGGAAAGATATTCGACTGTATTGAACGAGAATATTATTTAAACGACGGTAGTGTTTACTTAGATTTTGATTTCTCATTAGATCATTGGGCAAAACAAGGAGTACTACTTCTTAACAAAAGCCTTACTGTTCGTAATGGAGAACCTAAATCACATTCAAAACCGTGGGGTAAGTTTGTATCAGCTGCTTTAAACGCAGTCAATGAAAATACTACTGGTACAATATTCATTCTTTGGGGAAAAGAAGCTCAGCAATTAAAACCTCATATTAGTAAAAATAATTATGTTTTTACTTTTGATGCACCTGGAGACTATGTTTATCCTGCAAAAGATTGGAGTTGTCCAAACTTTAAAGAAGTAGATAAACTTATGATGGATTTAACAGGTAAAACTATAAAATGGTAATTTTTTAGGAAGTGCTTAATTGCGCTTCCTAAAAAATTTTCGAACCGCAATTAATCATCAAGAATGAATCTATCTACATTCTCTTCAATTCTCTTCAATCTAGATACTTGAGATGAACCTGGAAGCATTTCTGAAAAGTGTACCCATGCTTTTGATTTACCTTTATATGTTCCTGATTGAAATACATCATTTTTAGGATCTTCGTCAAATAGTTTAACCACATCTTGGAACCATGTCCTAGCGTCTGCTATTATTCCAACTGCAGGAATAGCAGTTTTAGTTAATTTTTCAGCCTCTAAAGGATTAGTATAAAATGCAATATCAGTCTGAAGCCTTGTTGTTTGTGACAGTAAGAAACTAGTAATAAGGAATTCCTCATCTTCATCATCTCCTGATAGTAAAGCTTTAAGAAATAATCCAACACCTGTAAGAGTAATCATTAAATACAATTCAGTCATGTTTTTACGCATGTTAGCAGCATCTACCTCACTAAAGTCTTCATTAAAGTCGTCATGTCGCTGTTTACTAAAAATTAATTTACGACCTAAATGTTTAAGAGTTTTTAAAACTTCATCTATCGCATTACCTTGATTCTTACTTTTTACAGTAGATGTATATTTACCTGCAAAATGTCCAATAGCTGCACCTACAGCAGTTCCAATTCCAGGAATGAACATTGTACCCAGTGTTGCACCAGTAATTGACAATTGAGCTTGATTATAGCTACGATATCTACCTTTTTTAATATAAGGCTTACTCATTCCATAACTAAGTGCATAATCTGTTTTTTCCGTTTCAAACCTTGTAGCAAATCCTTCAAACATCCAAGTACGAAATTGTGATAAGGCTCTTCCTCCTACAGTAGCTTTAATTAAAAGAGGATTATTGTAATCACCATGATTCATTTCAATAGTACGTTTAATTTTCTGTACCATTTTAATTTCATCAAATGCTTTGCCGTCTACATTAGCTGCAGTAAACCCTTCTTTTAGTTTACCATTTACATCATAAGCATTCCATAACCCTACATCTTTACCATCTGGATCTTTAGCTTTAGTATTCATCATGATAGCAATCATGACTGGGGCATAATTTAAATACTCAGAACGTTCTTGAATAGAAAACGGTCCGAATCTTTTTAATTTACCAGCTGCTGATTTATTACTCATGTCAAACAACTCTTTATTAGTAGTTTGTAATAAATCCCATTTGTCCATTAAAGTTCTAATTTTAATAGCATTTCCATTGACACCTTCAAAAGCATTAAATGATAAATTTCTACCTATTGAATTAGTAGTTAATATATAAGCGTCACGCATTTGAGCAGGTGTATATATCCTACCATCAGACATTTCTATTAAATTAGAAATTACACCGAATCCGATATTAGAAAACCCTGAAAATATATTCCAGCCTAATCCTTTGAGTGTTTGCAATTTAAGAAGTATATCCCCAGCATCACTTAAAGTTTTATGACTTCCTAATTTATCTAATTGACTTTTTATAAATTTCTTTTCTTCTTCATCCTCTGCTTTTTCTAATAATGCTTCTAATTCAGTTTTAGCTTTTTGTTCAGATTTAGAATAAGATTTCTTTTTAGATACCCCTTGTATCTTACGACCACCTATTCCATAATAAACCTCATCTAAAAAATATTCAAATGCATTTTTTAAATTTTGAAGTTTACCTTTTTCACTAGACTCTTCTGAATCCTTAGTCATTGTTTCACCTGTTTTATTAACAGTTAGTTCTTCACGACCTGCCAGTAATGCTTCAGCAGCTTTTATCTGAGGTTCAATAGCAGATTTATGCTTATATGCTAAAGCCTCAAGGATATAAGCTTTCATAATACGATTAATGTCCCATGACTGTTGTTTAGACATCTGCTCACGTGCTGCTTCTGCAAACGCTCTACTTTCTGCATTAGTAGCAGGTTTTCCAGTTTCTTGCTTATGTTTAATTTTAGCAGCTCTTACTAAACTAGATATCTTTGCTTCAGTATCCTGAACCATTGACGTACTTATATTCTTTTCAATCTTTCCCGTTCTAGGATTAACATCATTAGTAACCTTAGTAGAAATATCTCTAGTACTTTGGAGTTGTTTCATTTTATCAAAAAATGGAGAAATTCCCATTTTTAATCCTTTATCTGAAAACATTTCCATAATGTTTTTTTCAATATAAGGAATTACACCTACTCCTAAATGCTTAGCTTTAGACTCAGGTAGCAAATAACGCATTTTATTAAGCATTCCTATTACCATTTGATGGTATTCAAATAATGCAGGATTGTTTTCTATTTTTTGATAATTCTTATCATACCATCCAGTTTCTTTACCGTTGTCAATTCTCTTAGGTACTTGTACTGCAAATTTATTTAAACCTTCTGTTTTATAATAAGTTCTATCTGCACGTTGGCGCATTTTTGGATTATCAAGCATATCCATATTTAAAAATGGAGAATGCTCTTTTAACCACTCTTTAAAGAAAGCATCTCTCTCTTCTTGGGTATGATCTGATAAGTCTGATTGAATCTGAGAATATTTTACATTACGATCTAATCTAAAAGATGTATATTTCTCTTTTTGACGAGCCATATAAAATTCAAAACCTTTTTCACCTAAATGTTCTTTAAGTTCTGCTATATGAGCATCTCGTTTAGCTTCATCAAATAATGGATTTCCGTTTTTATCATGTGTAATATTTGGGTATAAAAACTCACCAGGCATTGTATCATCATCTAATGGTATATCTGGAAATAATTGACGAGTATCAAAAGTAATTGTATTTTTCTTTACCCAGTTGTAATAATTATCTACAGCTGCTTTATCCTTAATCTCTCTACCTAAGTTATCTTTTAAATTGAAAGCCTTGTCTGCTAATGCTCTACGTGTTTTATAGAACTCATCAGTAAATCTACCTACCATTCGACCAGTTTCTTTACCGTTTACAGTAAGCTGTTTTAAGATATTATAATTATTACCAGATGCTTTAAGAAATGCCTTATTGGCTTTATCTAATTTCTTCCATTCTACATCAGCTTCTTGTTGAGCATTCATATTTGCAGCTTCAACTGCAGAAAATATAGCTTGGATCATTGGATCATCCGTTCGCCTAACAGCTAAAGTCATAGAACTTATTTTACCCAAATCTTTCATTGCTCCAAAGATTTGATCATTAGTAAGTTCTCCACTAGTGTGCGCTCGTACAAAATCAGCAAAATATATCTTTTGCATTTTTGTAATTTTACCTTGCTGCTTTTCTGCAATTACACGAAACTTATTAAACTCTTCTTGTATTTCAGGAGTATTAAATTCATATTTATCTAAAAAGATATGTTTATTTTCATCACCTGTAAAATCAGCTGCCTTTATCCAAAGATCAACAATTCGTTGAGCATACTGTAAATCTTCAAATGATATAGCAGTAGTAGCAAATAGTAGTTTATCGGTTTCTTTTAACTGCATTTCTGCATATGTTAGAACATCTTTAACCGATTTAATTTTTTCAGAAAGTAATTTTCTTTGATAAGCACCTTTAACAGGGTTATTCAATTCTTCCCTCAATGCTTCTAATCTACGTCGACTAGCTTTAACACCTTCAATATCTTCATTATTAGCAGCTTCTTTAGCAATGTGACGTTCTTTAATAGCTTCTGCTTCAATCTTTTCAACTCGTACTTTTTCAGTATTAGCTAAGGTAGTACCTGCAGAAGGAACCATATCGTCTGTTCTATCAGCTAAAGGTAAAAAATCACCTTCTTCATTAAAGTAACCTGCTTCTTGTTCAGATAAAGAAGGAGTATATATAGTATCAAAAGCTTCATTATGAATACTTTCTATTTGAAATACTTCACCTCTAGACTCTGATCTACGTCTTTGTTTTTCAAGATTGACAGGTAAATAATTAGCAAAAAACTCTAATTCAAAAGTATTACCATAAACTGGATCTATCGTAAATGAGTGAGCAGTACCATGTTTACGGTTATATTTCTTTATTTTACTAGCTATTGATGCAAAATTCTCTGTTTTACTTTTGAACCCAATAGCTTTTTTAATTTCTGTAATAGGTCTAACGTCAGGAATCTGATACCCATTAGCAATAAACGCCAAGTTAGCAAGCTTCTCCCCAGTTTGCTTAGTTAACATTTTCCACTCTTTCAAGCTTTTATTCGGACAATTTATCGACATACTTTATTATTTACAAATTTTCATATATTCTTCAACTGCATTTATGAAAGGTAAATCTTCTTGATTTCTACTTCTATTATATGCATCTAAGTCTTCTTGCGATGGACTATTTTCACTTTGTTCTAAATTAGCTTCATTAAAACTTGACTCATTAGAAAGATCTTGCTTTAATGCTTCCAAATCTACACTTTTTGTTGAATTCTTACTAGAAACCATTACTAATTTAGTTCTTGGTCTAGATACAGCTACATATAATGATTGATTTTTAGCTTTAACAGTTCCTCCATTAGAAGGTCCCATTATATTATCTTCCATTACATATACGTTTTCATAAGTAGACCCTTGAGCTTTATGTGAAGTAATCGCATATCCGTGTTCAACATTAGCAAAAGTTTTAATTACTTTATACATTAATTGTTTATCTGAATTTCGTAACGTATTAATCACATCTCTAAATGCTTGCTTGCTACTATTAGATATAACGGGTACTGGTGGTAATAATTCACCTTGATCATTCACCAGCTCTAATAATTCAATATCCATTTGTAAATCTATTTTACGATTACCTGCCTTTTTACTATATGCAGATATTGTAAATGGTACTTGTTTTTTTGAATCAACAGATTCTATAATTAAATCCTCACTGTTTTCAAAACGTGTTTCAGGTACTTCTCTACCAGTATCTTCATTAAATGCAGCATATGAAGTTATGATTTCACCAGGAATAAACATTTCTTGATTAGCACGTTCTCCAAACAACTTAGTTCTAACTTTAGCATTTAAATTTTTTACACTTTGCGGATTATTATGATTTTGATTGTTGAAAGTAATAATCTTTACATGTTCCGTATTACCGTTAGCATTTGAAACATCCTCTACAAATGAATCTAATGCCTGCTCTATAGAAAATTCCCAAAGTAAGCTAGAACCACTAGTAGTATCAATCGTGTTGACTCTATCTGTAGATTTAATAGGATTGAGAACTCTATTAGAAGACTCTGCATTAGTAGATACTTTAGTTCCTAATTTAATAATAGGTGAACCTTTAACTTGTCTCATTTTTTCAGTAAGTTCATACCCGTTGTTAATATTGAATACTTCACTATCTGTAGTTTGACCCACTGGAGGAAGTTGAGCTCTATCTCCCATAAAAATAATTTTAGCTCCTTTCTTTTTCCATTTCTTTATTTCAGCTAATAATTTATCTGAAACCATAGAAGCTTCATCTATTATGACTAAATCTGCTTTTGTAATTGGTACACGATTTTGATCTCTTATCCATTGATCAGGAGTAAATTTACCAGTAGCTTCATCAAGTTTAATTGCTAATGCGGAGGCTAATGTGACCGCAGGTATTCTTTCATTGACTTCTTTTAATGACTTATTTAAAACTTTTTTAGCTTTATGGGTAGGTCCAATTGCAAGTATTTTGTCAGTTTTAGCTTGCTGGATTATTTTTTTAATAATTGTAGTTTTTCCAGTACCACCTTTACCTTGTAATAAAAAGGCTTTTTTATCGGAATTAAGAAATTCAGTAAGTGCATCAATCGCTTCACGTTGCCCTTGATTGGCATACACTTCTGGAAATAATTCGTATTTAGGTTTTTTAATAACTTCAATAGTTGGTTTAATAACAGTAGACAGATTAGGATCATTTTGCCTAATCAATTCCATAGAATTATCAATAGCTGATGCTAATAAAGAATCACGTTTTATATCAAACCCTAACGTGTTTAATAGATTATTAATAAGCTCTATTAAGCTTGTAAACCAAGGCGTACCGTTTTCATCAGTAAGCTCATTAAGCTGTTGTTGAAAACCAGGATCAGTAAGAGCCATTGCTATGAACTCTTCTACTTTTATAGCACCATAATATTTACTGGCTCCTTCACGATCCTCAGAAGGAATAGAGTCATTAGTAACGTTATTAAGTTCTAAATATGCAGCTAACCCTTCAGATGTTTGTTTACTTTCAGGTGTTACTTGATCATATTTCCAAGTCCAATAGTAATTTTTCCAATTCTCATAACCTTCTCCATCAGTCTTTTTTAGATGATTTTCAATTTGTGTTCGTAAATCCTCTAGTTTTTCAACTGCTTTTAAGGTAGCTGGAGACATCTTATTTTTAGATAGACTTAATGTTCTAGAAGTACCAGCATGTACTAATTCATGAATAAAGGTATTTGCTAACTCACTAGTAGTGAAATCTTTCATGAGCGCATAATTGAAAGTAACCGTATGAGTATCTCTATTGTAACTACCAATACCTTTTTCAGAATCGTCAATGTATTTAATCGTTAAGTCTTGAGCAATATTAGCATCTCTTAATGCTTTCAATATTTGCTTATTGTACAAAGATACTCCTTCTGCATCTTCAATGTTATTGAATAAATCATCAAGAGCTGCATCAGTTTCTGATAAATTACGATCAATTGGTAAATTTCTAAAAGTATTAACAGGACCAGTATTATTAACTACTCTTGGATCAAACTTCTCACTAGGTTCTACTGGAGAAGGTTCATGAGTAAATGATGGATGCTCCTGAGCAACAGCCTTATTACTAATAGCTTTAGTATTTTTACTACGTTTAACACCTACTGGTATCACTACACCTTTAGCGTTGTATTGGTTAAACCCATGTTTTTTTCTAGCAATTGAAATTCTTTTGTATTTTCTTTCAGCAGTACTGTATTCGTACAATGCATATTTATCAGCTAATGTAGCATCGTAAATCGAAAGGAAATGTACTTTACCTTTTATTAGGTTACCTTCAAGATCAAAATGCGTTACTTCATACGCTTTATTATTTTCAGCATTAATTGTGAACGTATCGTTATCCTTATTTACATTAGCTATTTGATTTAGCTCAATACTTCTAGCCTTTTGAGGATTATTCTGAAAATATTGTTTAGTAATATTTGAAGGATTAGTATACAGGTTAGTTTCGTAAGTGAGTTTATCAAAATTACTACCTTGCAAATGCTCACCGAATCCCATACTTTTTAAATAGTGTACAGGGATATATTTTAGATATTGCTTAGCTCCTTGATTACCACCTTCTAAGAAAGCAGCCATAATAAGATCTTGTGCTAACATTCTACCTGTATATTCATGAGTGTTAAAAGTACCTAAATACTTATTACTTTGCAACAAATCGTTAAACCCTTGATAAATATTACGTTCATCAAAGTTTTCACCCGACGATGCTTCAAAATTAACTCTAGAGATTTCTCCATTTGAATTTAAATCAGGCATTAACTTATTAAGGAAACCATTTGCTTCAAACCAAGATTCATTAGAAAGCTCAGTTATTATTGTAGCTAATGATTTATTTTTAACTCCATTGTCTACAAATAATCTAGCTCTTTCTGTATTAACACTATCTGTAAATAGTCCAGAATTAGGATCACTAATTAAATAAGAACGAACTCCTTTGAAAATATCAGTTTGAATTTCAGCTTTTCTAGTAGTACCTAAATCATCATTCAACGGTAAATGAGCAAGTACTTCGCTGAATATTTGTTGAACAGCATCTTGCTTATATGGATAGTATTTAGTGAATACCTCATTTGCAAATTTAACACCGTACATTGCAGCGTATCCATTTATAGTAGTAGGTTTAACTAATTCACCTTTTTCATATTCACCTAATAGGTTTTCAGTATTTAGAATGTTTCCTTGACTAATGTTATTAATTTGATCAACTTTAATACTAGTTTCTATTAATGAATTAGGTGCACCTTTTGATTCTGAATTAATAGCAGCTTGTACCTTCTTAATATCTTTTCCTATTGCAGTAAGCTTCATGAACTTTTCTAACAATGCTAACTGTTGCAGATTGTATTCAGGACTAGCTTCTTTTTTACCTACTGGTTTTAACGTTTTAGTTTTAATATTATTCAGTAACTCTTCTCCAGATTGATTACTAAGAAGTTCCTTCTTATCTTTAGTTACTTTGGAAAACTCTTTAGAAGGATCGTATTTTTCTAATAAGTCAGCAAAGATCGTTGCTTCTACATCAGGAGTAAATCCTGTAAGCGATGATCTAGAATTAGATAATGCTTCTACAAATTCCCATACGATTTCTTGAGTAATAAGACCTGCAATTTCTTTTTCTTCAAATCCTAATAATGCTAATGCTTTGATTGCGTCAAAAGTCTCATCATTAATATTAAGTTTATCGAGCAGCTGTGCATTCTCATTATCTACAGCACTTGACTGTAGTGTACGAATAACAGTAGATTTTGTTTTAAGTGCAGCTTTTTCCGTACTTGTTAAAGGTTTACCTGCAGCTTTTGCACGATTAATAGCATTTTGAGATGCTAATGTATACTTATTAGAAAGGTCACCAAGAGATGATACATCTCCGAAAGATGCAATTTCATCATTAAGAGCTAATACTTGTTGATATGAAGGTTTACCGTCATTTTCTTTATATAATGCATCCTTTGTTTCTTCTGTTAAATTAATGATAATTAAATCTTTACCTTGAATAACAGAGTTAAAACTTGAATCTAGAGAGAATGTACCTACTCCATTTTTACCAGCAGTAGCATTGATATACTTCATACGTTGATAAGAATCGGATAATATTGAAACATGTTGTTTCACAAGTCCTCTTTCTGTTCTAGTTTCTTGTATAGATGCTGCTAAGTCTTCAAATTCCCCAAATGAATCAAGTGCCATTATAGACGCAATCACTTCGGGATTAGTACTAGTCATTACTCTATCATGAATATCAAGAATAGCGTTTTGCCTAGATGCTCTATATGAACGATTTAATAATAATAATTCAGAAACTAATTCTCTTTTATTTTCAAGATTCATAGCTTTTAAAAGCTCTACAAGATTTTCATCACCAGTTGGTAAATCCTTTAATTCTTGTATTTGATCTTTAGTAAGTTGTAGTTGTTCTTCAACTTCTTTAATGTTTGCTTCAATTTCTTCTTTATTTGTTAAAAAATCAGTATGCAGTTTCCCATCTTTATAGAAAGTATTACGCATATATGTGAATAATTTATCCACATCAAAATCAGATCCCATTTGTTTAGTCCAATCTCTAGGAGCTAATAGTAGATCTCCAGAAGCTTCTGGTAAGAAACCTACAATCTCTACAGCTGACATTGAGTTACGCTCTTGAGTAGGGATACGGAAACCAAATAATTGAAGTACTTTTTTAGGAATCTTATCAGTATCTAATATAGTTCTTCCGTTTTCATCAGTAGTAGTAAACTCCTCTACCTTTAAAAGATTACCGTTTTCATCACGAAACTTAAAAGGAATCATGATTTGAGCAGGGAGTATCTTCTTAGTAACAGGATCGAGTCTCATTGGTTGTAAACCCTTTTTCGGATCAAACTCATTACTGAATACAATACCTGATTTAGCTAATTCTTCAGATGCTTCGTCACCTTTTTTAATTCTAAAACCTTCTTCTGAACCAAGTACATATGAATAACCTGGAAACTTTTGCTTAATAACTTTCTTACTAACGATAGACGTTAGTAAGCTTTCGAATTTACTAGCATAAGGAGAAGCCCATAGTGGAATTTTGAAACGAGTATTAGATCTTTCTAAATCTATTACTTTTTCCCCATTCTCATTTAATTTATATTCAGTGTTAAGCTCTAACGCTTCTATCATACTCTTAGGATACCCTTGTCTAGTCTTTACTTCTTTGACAAGGATTTCTTGTAGTTTAATAGCAGGAATAGTAGCCTGACCATCTACTAATCCTAATTGAATTTTTAATTGTTCTTGAGCATCTTGAAACAACTCTTCATAATACTGATCGTATTCTTCTTTTAACTGTTCTCCAGTTACACCATCTTCGATTTGAACATCTAATAGGTTTACAAAAAGAAGTTTTCTAGCTTGAGTACCAATATTAACAGAATCTTTTTCACGCTTATATGGTACATCTTGCTGTATTCTAAAGTTCTTTCTATCTAATAATAACGTATTACCTTCTGTAATTTTAAGATCGCTCTTAATAGAACCATCAGTATTAAGTACCTCAATAGAGTTCTTTACTGCACCAATCTTATTGGCAGTTCTAAAAGATGCTCTAACTGTAGTATTATTTTCAGTTTCAAAAGTCTCCAATGACTTACGTACATTATCTATCCCCATCCCTGTTGTTAATTCAGGGATAAGTGGGAAACTAGAAGATTTAATGTATAATCTACGATCTACATCTTCATCGACTGACATCTGATTACCAACATATACGGGTTTCATAGGTTGAAGAATCAATCCTAATTCATCGTACGTTAATTTATTATTTTTACGTACACCCTTTCTACTTTGAGAAGCTAACTTAGTACTAAGTTTATTAAACTCTTGAGTAGTCAATCTACCCATTTGTTTCATTACATAAAGATGTTCTTTCCAAGTAGTATACTCTTGGGCATCAGAACCTTCAATACCTGAATAATTATCTTTATAATCCTTCATTATTTTAGAGAAGAACTCTAATTGTACTGAATCTTTTACATTATTACTTTCCATCTCAGTATCCTGAAAGAATACTTGATGGTATTTATTGTTTTGATTATCAGCTAGTTCCATTCCAGGAGCAATATCTCCTGCAAGACGTTTGCCAATATTAACAAACGTTGCTGCTAAATTTTCTTCTAGTGTATTGTTTTTCTTAAACTTAGCGTACAATGCAGGATCACCAATAGATACCATATGCATCTCAGCATTGGCAATAAGAGAATTAAATACAAAATCTGCAGCTGCATAACGAACATTTCCTTTAGCAATACTACGCATGTAGTTTGCATCTAAGAAAGTATTTCGATCTTTAGCTTTTGAATCTGTATTACCAATACCTAATTTCTTCCAATCTTTTACTTTATCGTCAACTAACTTAGTCATCGCAGTTGAAAGGTACTCTTTAACTGCTTTTGTTACTACGGGGTTAAGACCTTCTCCATCAACGATGTGTTCTTTTAAACTTTTCTCATTTCCAGTAAGGTTAATGTCAATCATTAAATTGTTTAACTCATGGAAAAAATAGAAATTGTCAGGTTCATATCCATCTACAGTTTCAGCTTTCTTCTCAGCCATCATTCTACTGATTTCTGGAAGCACTGTGGACTCGTATAATGAATCTATATTATCTTCTGATAATGTACCATCTTTATTTAATTTAAGCTCTTGAGAAAGAGCATTCATCAATATCATAGTAGTCTTATCAGACATTGTAGGATAAAAGAAACTTACCTTACGTCTAACGTTATTACCATCATCTGTAAATTTAGAACCATTGAAAAAGAAATTAATCTTAGCAACCTCGTGTTCAGCAGCAACTAGATTACTAAGTTTACGATTATCTTTAGATTCTGTAAACATTTTTTTCAATGCTTCTAACGATACATATTCTGTACCGAAATGAGATGCCATTGCAGCTTTAAGAGTTTCATCAGTAGTAGTTAAATCCTTTAACCACTTACTATTTTTAGTAAATGATATAGTTTGCAAACCTTTAATAAGATCCTCATCTAATGATCTAAGATCTCTCATTCTATTCACTAGGTAGTTATTGTTACCATATGAATAGACAGTTTTACCACCTGCGTTAAATGAATTACTAAATACATTAGTAATATTACTAGCATCTAACTTAGCTAAATTCTTAACTGCAGATTCCATATTGAATCTATTAGAGTCAGAAAG
>TARA_R110002074_G_scaffold287786_2_pt1 | contig 24207 bp, 38 predicted proteins | sample TARA_R110002074 | Tara Oceans TARA_R110002074 (sample SAMEA4397215) | marine metagenome | biome: Polar Biome; feature: [MIX] marine epipelagic wind mixed layer (ENVO:01000061); material: water (ENVO:00002006), including particulate matter (ENVO:01000060) such as... | depth 10-100 m | reverse complement strand
TAACTGCCTCACGCTCCATTTGGTAGGCTTGCTCAATCTGAAGTAGCTGTAAAGTCGTAGCTCCTGCATCCTCAGCTTTCTGTCTTTGCTCTTCATTACGAAGTTCTAAAACCTTTAGCTGTCTTTCTTCCTCGTCCTCAATACCTGCCAGCATAATCTCTTCGCTCAGAGTCTTTTCTAGTTGTGCTAAGTATTTAGCATTAGCTTCACGCTTTCGGTCGCTTTCGGTTTTTGTCTTTGTTATGTCGGCTTCAGCTTTTGACCTGTCTTTTTCTCTGACTGTGCCTTCTGTTATTAAAGCATTGTAACTAGTGGTAGCTGTTATTAATCTTTCCTGAGCTGCGTTTTGCTCATTAGTCAAATCTAACAACTCCTTTTCTACCCTAGCTTTTTCCCTTGCTTCACCTGAGCCAAACATAGTCTTGCTAATTTCTAGTAACTCATTCTCAGCGTCTATTCTTTTTTGTGCAAGCTCTTCAGTTTTTATGGATTCTATACGCTGTGCTTCGTCTAGCTCTAACTTAGCAGCTAGTATATCTTTAGCTTGTTGAGATTGCGTGTTTGCGTCAGCTTGTGCGTCTACATAAGTTCCGAGTTCTCGGTTTATAATTTCTAAGGCTGTCGCTCTTTCTTCGTCGCTAGTAGTTAAATCTGCGACTGCTTCTAAAGCACCTTTAACGCTAAGTGTAGTGTTGTTTTGGGCAAGCGTGAGTTCTTCTTGAAGTTTCTTTTGTTCTTCAAGAGCAGGGTTTGTATAGCCTAAAGCCTCACTTAATTTATCCCAATTTTCTATTAACGCTTCAACTGCAAGGATAGCTAAACCAATACCTACAGAAGCCCACGCAGCTTTTAGCACCTTAAACGACTTAGACAACCGACCTACCGACCTACCTGTAGACTTAAAAGAACGAATAGTCTTTTGCATACCTCTAGGAAGTAGAGAAGAAAACAAGTCGCCTACTCCACCCCAATCTTTAGAGGTTTTTTTGCCTGCCTTCTGCATAGACTTAGCCGTTCTATCTACTGACTTTTCAACTTCTACAAGTCCTGCTTCAGTATTATTGACGACATCAACCGTCATATCTAATTTAGCGTTTTTTGCCATTGTCTTTTATCAGTTTTAGTTTAGCCCAAATACTCGTGTTAGCGTCATAACGACCATACCATATTTTATACAAGGGGTCTTTACTATACATATAAGCCTGTCCGACTACAACGGCACTCGGTAAACCATAGCCTATTCTATTTATCCAATTATCCATTATAAGTTCCAAGTTAAGTATTGGTTAGTAGAAAGGTTAAGGGTAATTAGTGGTTCAGCCGTTAAGTTCCAAACTGCACCTGAAGATATATTACTAGTATCGGGAAAGGTAAGCTGCACTACTTTTACGTCTAGCAGCCACGCAATATCTTTGTTAGTTTCTCCCCTACATAAAAGCTCCCAGTAGGAAACTAAACCTACTGCGTCTTGCTTTTGGTTTATTGTTAAAGACCTAGAAGCTCCTGCGTCAGCTTCCGAATTTATCAAAGCTGTTCCTACACTACGAGAAGTCCCACCAGTATTTCCTAACGTAGCTTGGTAGCGCATCGTCATAGTATTACCTATAGTTCCTGCACTACCTCCTACATCAACGCTTATAACATCAACGGTAGCTAAGTATATACAATTTATGTCTAAAGCCATACTCTTAGTACCGCCTTCGGCTTCGGCTTGAGTGTTGTTAGCGTCTGTAGTTTGACAAAACATATTAAACTGCTGTGTGCTAGACAATATCCCTCCTGACTGAAAAGACTTAGCTGAACTACCTGCAACGCTGCCTATTATCTTTCCTAGCGTATTGCCCCCACTTAAATTCTTTGTGCCGTCTAAAGCAGGGTTTCCACCCCCTCCATTTGGGTTTGGTGATCCGTTGCCATTTGTTTTCCAAAAACAAACGCTGTCGGTTGCGTCCCAAGTAAATCCATTTTCAGTACAACACTCTTCAGTTGGTGAAGCTGCTGCTCCTGTTGTTAATTCAACAAAGTTTACCGTTCCGTTAGTGTTATATGAAGATGGGTATAAAGAACAGCCCTCCGTTTTGTTCCAGTCGCTTGCGCTTATGAGTTTAATCAACTCTAGTTTTGCTGGGTTCGTTCCTCCTGTTGCAAAGTTAGAAACTTTAACCACCCTCCAGTATGTATCGTTTATAAATATCTCATCGTTCCATCTTAGCGTATTAACATCAAGGGGTGTTAAATAAGCGTTGCAAGTCATTATCCGTGACTCGGAGCTATACTCTTCGTGCATACGCCTAGCCCAATACTTTCTAAACAAATACATATTAGTAACGCCTGCTGTATTGCCTGCGTTAATAAGGGGATGGTCTATATTATCAGGGTAATCGTAGCCCCAATCTAACGCTATGGTGTCTGTAGTGACTGGCGTAGTGCTATACATCGAAAAGAAAGGGTATTGACTTACGTCTACGTAACCTGTCATATTACCTCCAATCCGAAACTGAGCCTGGTTTCCTATATCTGTCTCTCCGTGATAAAATGCTAAAATAGGCTTCGCTTCAGCTAGTGTCTTTAACCCGTCATCAGACGAGTATTTTAAGTCGTACATTCTCGGTACTAAAACATTAGCACAATTAGTATTTCCGTTTTGTAAGTTGCTAGGTATATGGTGTAAACGTAAAGACTGGAAAAGACCGCCTATCCTTTGCTCTCCTGTAGCAAAGTCATTTTCGCTCTCGTGAATCCACCGCCCCTTAGTAAAGCCAAAATGTTTTTGCCACCATACGTTACTCCAATCTTTACCCTCAGCGTCTTCAAAAACAACTCTCTTTTTTTGATACTTTAAGGTAGGCTCTATTTTAAGTGTATCTATGTCTACCTTATTTGACCAGTCCTTCTTTTCAGCAGCAGCCGAAAGTATATCGTTATATGGTTCAATATATAAAACGGTGGGGTTTTCGGGAGTAGAATAAATAACAAGATTAAACCTGTTAAATATTTCGGTTAGCCACTCTCCCACTTTAATATCAGGGAAGTTTGCTGAAACGTCTACAAAAATGCCTGTTGAAGTGTACTGCTGAAGCTCTACAAAGCTAAAATCCGTGCCAACAGATTCTTCAATTGTAACGGCATTATTTGTGTTGTTCGTTTGAAAGTGGAATCTAACCTCATCACCTGCGTCTAACGACATACTTAAATTGTTAGCTGACAGAACTTGCGTCGTCCCGTAGGTACAATTCAAATGAGGGCTAAAAAATAGCAAATCCGTATAGTCTGTAAAGTCATTCTTTATGCCTGTAACATAACTGGAAAATGCTCCAGTATCAGGCGCACCTGCCGAAGTGATAGTAAGGCTATACTTAAAAACATATTGACCTGCAAAGGGAGCTGTGAATACTCCACCACTCCATAACCCGTCTACGTCATTAAAAGGCGCAGTGCTTTCATTTGTAAGAGGTATCATAGCATTACCTATTGGGGGAGTGTAGTCTCCCTCTAGCCCTAATTTAGAGCCATATACAGGTCGCCCTGCTGTACGCTCTAAGTCGGTTGCTAAAAATTGGTAGAGGTGTCTTATGTCTCCGTCTAAGAAATCCGACTCTATAGTAAAGCCTGCCTTCTGAGCAACCCTTCGAATTAAATAGGGTATATTTATTGACGGCTTAAAGTTAAATGCTCTAGTACCTTGAGCGTTTTCGCCACCAATCCCCATACCATAGCCTCCAAATTCATACCAAAACCCGTGTCCTTCGGGATCAACACCGCCTAAACCCCAATCTGTAAGGGGATAAACGATAACTCCTGCTCCTACATTGCCTGTCGTTATGTCGTTAGAAATATCCCAAGAGTCTGTGATATTAGTAGCATTTAGCGTATGGTCTAAATCAGTATCTACTAAACCTGCATCAGTAATAAAAACCTGCTCAAAAGAAAGGTCTTTTACTGCATCAAAAAAGGAAGCTACCTCAGAAAGGACGCTTACTTCATACTTATTCAAAGAAGGCGTAACGGAGTGAAGCTGTAGCACCCCAACCATAATTACCACACCTGAGTCAAATACCTCAACGTTTGTTTTAGTGCCTGCGTCAAATGTGGCACTATTAAAATTAACGTTATAGAACTCTCCAAAAAACTTGTTGTTATTGTCCGTCATAGGCATATTAAACCTATACGAGTGTGGAGAACGAGAGTTAGAAACGTCACGCATTTCCTGTATAGAGAAGTTAAACTCTACAGGAGAAGATTGTACGTCTAAATTGTATATAGCTGTACCTGCTTGGTTTGAAGCAAAAATCTCTATCATCTTACGTTGGGCTTACGACGGCTTATCTCAATAGTTATTGCATAGTTAGAAATCTTATCGTTTACAGCCGTGTTGTACGTCATTTGCATATCTGAAACTACACACCTACGGAAAGCGTCAGACTTTCCTAATACATTTGCTTGTTGCACGTTTGTAGAATAGACATAAACTCTAGGGCTATTAGCCAAAGACATTATCAGGTTGTTTAACTCTTCAGGGTTATTTTCTCTTGTGTTAAGAGTTATGCTCGTAGTAGTTTCGTTTCCTGCACTTGTAAGTCCACCCTCTTGTGAAGTCCTGCTATACGCTGTGGTATTTCCTGCATTGAAGGCGTTACCCCCTTTGGTTCTAAACCTGCTTCTGTCTATTTTTTGAGACACCTTAGAAGCCCCATCACATAGTAGGTTGTCTATACCTCCTAGCTCATTCCACCAACAAAGGAAATACTCGCCAGGAAATTTAGTTAGAGCTGAGTTAATATCGTTGTACCGAGTGTCACACTTTTTAGTAAATCTATATACCGCACTAGCTTCGTTACCTGAAAGGGTAGTGCTTGAAGCTGCCTGCACCTCGTAATAAGCCCACGCAGAAGACACGTTACTGGGTTTAAGGTCTGAGTCTATAGCTTGAGACTCTAAGTTAGCAGGGAAGCACCCGAAGTATAAAAGCGACTGCCCGTCCGTTAAACTAGCAGCAGGGGCTTTACCGCCTTGCGCTGTGTCATTAGTAAAGTACCCTGTCTCTAGCGTTACGTTATTGCTCGACTTATACGTAACGTGGAAGTATGCACAATCGTCACTCCCTACGTCGTCTCCGTTAAGAAAAGCTAAAGCTCCAAATTGTCCTTCAATTACGTCTTGGTTGTAAAACGATCCTTTTGAACTAACAGCAGACAAGAACGCACCACTAGAGTTTGTTAAAGCAAAGGTTGAGGCTGAGTTGGTGTCGTTAGAGTTTGAGCCTTGAGACAGTAGGTTTCCGTTTAGAGCCCTGAATGTCGTTTGCGCTGCTGCTCCCCAAGTCTGCGTCGGAGCGTCATTTGCTGTGGCTGCGAACTCATATCCAAAATCTATAGTTACTGTTTCTAAAGCACTAGCATTAGTAGAAAACACCTTAGTAGTCATAAACGCCCCTGAGCTATCAAACTGGCCTAGCTGTAAAATACTCTCGTCTTGTTGGACGTAAGAAGATACTATGTCTTGAATCCTAAAGGTTGCCGAGTCGTTATTGTTAGGGAGTTGCTTAAACGTCCCTATTACTACGCTGTTTATAGTTACCTTCAAAAGGTATCGGTACTTCGGTTCGTTATAGTTAGTAGTATCTCGTACCACGTAGTAAATATCGTCTGCTACTCCTAACACCCCTGTACCTGAGCTATAGTCTACTGTATAAGCCATTTATATAGTTATTTCTATTGTGTAATTTTTACTAAAGTTGTCCTCAAAGAACACCTCGTAATCTTCGATAATTGCGTCCTCTAATTTCCCTTTGTATTTTTTGAAGGTGCGCTCTAGTGAACCTGAGTAAAAGTAAGACGGTGCTATGCCATACAAAAAAACAGACCTGCTAATTAAATGCGTCATTTGGTCGTAAGACATAAACTTTCCCGACTTTGTGCTTTTCCATTGCTTAATGGGTTTATTAGCTATCCACTCCCTAATGCCATTACGCAGGCCTCCGCTTTGTCCTGTACCCGAACCAAACTGAAAGGGCGAGTATGGAGCTTTTAGTTTACTAAAACTTCCTTTTACTCCCTGATCCACAAACTCCCAGTAGGGAGCTTCGGGAGCGTTAAAGTCTAGTGTAATCTTATTAGTCCACTTGTCTACGTATAATGCACTAGCAAGACTATCTGACAAATTGCCTGTTGAGTTTTTACCGCTTTTAGCTAAAGAAATTCTAGCACGACGCATAACCTCTTTAGCAAATTTACCAAACGCCTTAGTTAGCAAAATCATATCTAAGGTAGAGGTCGTGTCTAATAGTTTTATGTCAAGTCTAATAAGGCGCAATACAAAGGTCTATAGCGTTAGGTACTCTTATTTCAAAAGAGGTACTCCAACCAGTTAGCATATTAGAAAATCTAGCCGTAAACGGATCACAGGCTAAGGGAGTTTCAAAGCCCCAATGGTGTGTGGTGTTGTCTAGTACGGACTGACTATTCATACCTAGAACAAACTGAGCTATAACGTCCTGCATAATGAGTAGCGTTTCAGCATATACTTGCGTTAGTACGTCGCTTTGTTTTTCTATAACTAAGTCAGCCACTATAACCTCATAGGTAAATACCGTCACGCCTCCGTCAATAGAAGCCCCAGTACATTGAGCGTAAAGCAAAGGGAATAGGTTTACGTCAATTTTGTCTATATCTAGTTCGTCCAAACTAAAAGTGTAAAACTGCTTTAGCTGTTTATGATTGGTCACTATAGTTTGGAATACCTCGTTAATGTCTACTACCGTTTGCATTTACCTTTACGTTATTTTGTATGTTCAAGTCTTTTTCGTAGCACAAAAAGGTTAGTGCCTCTTCTATATATATAAGAGAAACGGCTTCCATTTTAGTTACGTCTCCGTCTGCTAAAGCGTACATCACTCCGTACCAACCCCATTTATTGTGGACTTTGTTTTCAGAGTCTCCCTCGCTTGTCGTATTGAAGAGAGGCGAGAATCTATTGCTAATCTCCTTTCTATACGATAAAAAAAAACCATTGCACCTACTACTACGTCCATTGTCATATCGAGCATTTTCTCTTGTTTAGTAACGTGAGGCTCGTAGGGTTCTATGGAGTAGCTGTCGTCAGCTTTCTTTTTTGTTATAGGTCTATACCATACAGCTAGTGCTTTTTCCAGGTTGTCAAATAGGTTGTCAGTAGAATAAGTTTCAAGGTCGGCAAACTCACCTACTGATAGTTTAGTCCAGTTAGGTATAAATCCATACTCTACGCCCTTGAGTTTTACCTTGTGCTGTAGGGGTAGAGTCATAGCTAAGGGGTTAGGCTCTTTAATAAGCCAAGACAAGTCGTTTATTATTTGGCTTACGTCACCCCAATCTGCATAATCTAAAACCTCACGCTCTAAATCACAAAGGGCTGCTACCGCTTTAAGGGCTGCTTCTTTTGCGTCGTCGTTATCATTCCACATTTGCATCATACGTTTGTACTGGCGTACCGTTACGTCTGCGTAGCTTTCGGGTATGGTTATTTTTGCTTGAGGCATCTATTATTGTATATAGTATTTTCCTGTTCGTCTAAGTATCTTATTGAGGCATACGTACCTAACTGCGTCCGTCAGGTGATTGAAATTTTCGACGGGCGTACTAAGCATCTTATTATTTTTATCTGTCTTCCACTTGTAGTTCCTAAATTCCTTTTGTGCGTTTAGGCTATCGTGTTTAATAAATAGCTTGTGTCTACGCATTATGTCTATACCTATGCGAATAGAGTCTGCCCCTTTCTTAGCAGGCTTAATATTAAAGCCCATTCTGTGTATTTCTTCTATACTCTTAGGCTCTGCGCTGTCTGCAATTATTTCGTCGTGCTTTCCTACCCCAAGCTCTGTTAGCTTCTCTGCTATGTCTTGGTTAGTTAGACCTCCCTGATAAATCATTTCTTCAAGATATAAACCATTGTCGCAAAGGTACACCTTAGCTAGTGCGCTAGGATCATTCGAAAAACCAAAATCCAAACCAAATGCTACGAGCTTTGCCTTTTCAGGTAACTCGGTATAAATGCTAGTCTCAAATATAGTCTCTCTACTCTTACCCCTTAAACCTAATCCGTAAACTCTCCAATAGTTTTCGTCAGTTTCCTTTAAGCGTTCAATTTCGTTTATGGTGTCTTGGCCTATAAATGGATTATCCAAGTACGTGCTCCTGTAAAAGTTAGCATCGTCTCTAGGTATAACCTCATCGTATATCCAATGGTATTCCTCTGAGGGGTTATAGTCTAAAATCATTCTATGGGTAGTACGTAGTATTAGTTGCCTAAAGTCTTCGAGGTATAATTCGTTAGCCTCATTTATAAAACAGATATTTCTCTTAGCTCCACGAATCTTTTGTGGTTGGTCAATTGAAATAAACTCCCACTTAGTTCCCCATAGGTCGTAGGTGCTTTCGGTCTTGTTATGGTAACGCTCGTCATACCAATCGTTTTCTTTTAGGATATGTATAAAATCTCGAAGCACACTAGCCCTAAGACTCGGATAGGACTTACGCACTATGGTAATTGTCCAACCTGAGTTTCTATTGTGGAAGCAAAACTCTATGAGGCATACAAGAATTGAGAATGTCTTTCCTGAGCGAGTCCCCCCTTGAAAAACAGCTACTCTTTTCTTACACGCTTTAAGGTCATAGTATGTTTTGGGCTGTTGCATATATGAGGTATTTACCCTATATTTGTATCAGTTAAAAATTAAACAAACAAAATGGAAAACCTAAAAGACGAGCTATACGAGGTGTCAAATAGCGTACACAGCAACCTCAAAAGTAAGAAGCGTTTAACACACTCTATCTCTATTGAAGACCTTGAGACGCACCTTGACGAGTTGGTAGCATTAGAGAGGGTAGCCTCACTACTTACAACAGCAGGATATATACTTGGTCGCTTAAAATAAGTTCTTACCATAGTGAAGCTATAACACCTGCTAAAGAAAACAATACGCATACAGCGTTATTGGTGTCCACTTGGTCGTAGTGGTTAATCTTGTAAACTAAGTCTGCAAGCGTAAGCACGAAAATAACCCCAAAGCAAAAACCTTGCACCATCATACCTCTATGTCGTTTAAGTAAACTGGTGCGTTACGTTGCTCGAATAAAGGCATACGTATCTCTAATTCAAACTCCTTAAACGCTGCATCCCTTTCACAATTTTTACTCTTCTTAATTTTGTCAAGTATCTTGCTTAGGCTATAAATAGCTCTTGGGCGTGCCTCGTGTGTTATGCCTACTAAAGCGTCTGTATAGTCATTAAGCTGTAGTACGTTGTACTCTTGTTGCTCTACAAACTCTACGTCTTTTATATCAGTCATTTATGTCGTCCTTTTGATCCTCACGTTCTAAAACCTCAGCAAACCAACTAGGTTCATTTAGAGGCTCGTTAATATGTATTTGGGTTTCTACCATCTTAGGTAGGAAGTAGGGAAATAGTGAAGCCAAAGCCTTGAGGTACTTCTCACCGCTTGTCTCTCTGAGTAATGCTAACTCTTCTTCTATATGTTCTACCTGTCCGTCCATTATCTTAATGAACAGCTCTCTACCCTCTTGGGTTATTTTATTGGCTACTCCCTTTGGTCTTCCTTCGGGGTTTCCTGACTGTCCTTTAATAAATGTCATTTGTCTTGTATTTTGTTGTTGTTTTCAAGCTGTTTAATCTCTTCTTTGAGACAATTTATCCTTCCTAAAACCTCCTGTATTGTAACAACGGCTTCGGGAGTGTTCTTTTTTAAGAATGACAATAGGTCTTCAAACTCCTCTATTAGTTTATAACATATAAGTTTTTCGTGTTGGTGTTTCTTCCTCTCCTCGTATTGTTCTAATGCCTCTTTTAGGTGTAGTTCCAGTTTTGGTCGTATGTCGTCTATGCAACATTTTTCTTTACTCATCTTGTAATTTATTTTTGAAGTGTTGTATTATCTCTTCTGTCTTTTGCTTATAGAATTTCTTAAAGTCGCCTCTTTCACCTTCCTGCTTCCATAGTATATATAAAACATTCCTTAGTCGTTGTGATTGTGACTTGGGTTCGTCATATACGTCGAGGTCAATATTGTCGAGTTCCTCAATCTCGTCGGGGTTCATTTTTTCCTCACCCCTAAAATATAGAATACCGAATTGGTCGAGTGTAGCGTCTATGTCCATTATCTCAGCAGAGGTCTTTTCCTGTGTGATAAATCGTAGGCTTACGCTCCTATCTTTTCTACGAGTATATCCGTCGAATATAGCAGGGCATAAAATCTTACTCATCACAAGATGCTTCGTATGCCTTCTCTATTTCTTTAAGGTAGTTAAGCATACACGAACCACATCTTGACTTCTTCTTCCTAACGCTAAAAACCCTCTCGTACATATCTACGGTTAATTGCATCTCGCCTCCGTATAGTCGGTTGCGTGACATAGCAGGTTTTAATATATTCTTAAAAGACTCCTGGTCTTGTTCGCTCATAGGTTTAGCATAAGGAAATCGTTTGTTTAACCACGCCTTACGCTCACTACAACCACAGTCATCACCTACTACAGCTTCGACAACTGCTTTGATCCCTGTAGCTTCGGTTATCTTTTCTATTGTATCACCTAACCCCTTTGACTTTTTCTTTGACTTCTTCTTGGGCTTTTCTGAGGGCGTTGTAGAGGGTGCTTTTGCTGATTCCTGTGGCATCTGATAATGTTTTTAATGAATGATTATGTAGGTAATAAATGCGAAAAACCTCCGCTTCAAACCAGTCCATCTCTTGCAAGATAGTATTTATATAGTTAATAGTTTCGGTTGTATCGTACTCGTTTTCAACAACTTCTTCTCTGTCACTTAGTAGTTTAACGGGGTAATTTACTAATAGCTCCCTGTGTTTTAGGTACTTGTAATAGTACCTAGTGGTTTTGCTAAAGCCACATATAGCCATAGTTCTACAGATATAACTCATAAGCTCTCCGTCCTTGCACATTGCTTCTAGCTTGGGCTTGGGTTCTTCTAAGTAAAATATAGCGAGGTCGTGAAGTAGGTCGCCTCCGTTCCCTTTTACGTATCGGGTAGCAACCTTTAGTAGTTCGTCGTAGTTGTCTTCAAAGAACTTTGTTACACAGCTCATTATATTTATCTGTAAACTCCTTTCGCATTTCAATAATTTCTTGTGTGGAGAATTTGCGTGTCTCGTTGCTCATTCTCACAATTTTCATAGCCGTACCCTCTCCGTAAACTGCATCAAGCCTAGCCCCAAAAATCCACTGCTGACCTCCGTTAGTCAAATTGCAAAATTTACACTGGGGCTGTACGTTGGTTAGTCCGTTTTCGGGATCATATAACCACCTCGTGCTGTACTTAGCCCTACTCTGAAAGTGTCCGTTATCACACTCATATTTCCAGTCTACTAATTTCTGACAAGTAAAACAAGATACGTTGCCGTGCCTATCTGCGTTGCTAAACCTTACGTACTTGCTTAAAGCCTGGTCTAGTTTTTTTACTTCAGTAGAGCGTTTAGCCATATAGTAAGTTACAAAAAAAGAGAGAGGCAAAATGCCCCTCTCCTAAAATAAACAAACACAGTTATACACATCAATGTTTAACCAATAAGCTAAGATACAATATTTGTCTCTTCTAATTTATTAATAGCCTTAAAAATTTCGTAAGCCACTTGTGGTACTATGGCGTTTCCGTAGGCTGCGATACTTTTCCTTCGCCAACCAGGAAAGGTAATGCCGTCCAATTTTCGGGGAATCCCATCATCTCCTCCACAAATAGGGGGTTTAGTTGGGAATTTGTGCCATCTTTTTTTTGATAAGATATGTAATTTTTCAAGTCGCTCAGATGGTTTTTTATCTTCGGATCGTTGTCTCGTCTCGCTCCGTTTCCGTCGCTCACTGTTGGAGTCGGTAGCATTCCCATTGCTAACTGATCCGTCAGGTACAATCCTCTCGTCGTCCCTCCGTATTTTTCGTGTCTTTTCTTCGCTTGTTCTTCCGTTTTGTCTCTGTTTACTGTCTGAGGCGTAGGCAATAAACCATATTCTGTCTCGTCTGTGGGGAGCGTTTTTACCGCAAGCTGGAAGTAGGTACGGTTGGACTTCGTACCCTTCAGCTTCCAAGTCAGCGCACACCTGCTCGAAAACCAAGCCCCCTGACCAATTAATAAGTCCCCTAACATTTTCGCCCACGACGTACTTCGGGGCAACCTCTCGAATAACCCTAAGCATTTGCGGCCACAAGTGGCGTTCATCTTCTGTTCCTTTTCGTTCTCCTGCGCTACTGAAGGGTTGACAGGGGAAGCCTCCTGTGATAATATCAATTCGTCCAGCGTAAGCTGTCGCATCAAATGTTCTGACATCGTTATATAGTTTAGAGTTAGGGAAATGGTGTTTTAATATTTTTTGAGCAAATGGTTCGTATTCACAATGAAATACGTTAGTCCAACCAGCCCACTCGGCAGCCAAGTCAAAGCCACCTATTCCGCTAAATAGTGATCCGTGTGTCATTCTATTATTCTTTTCTCAACTACCATATCTTCGGGTAGGTTGTAGTAATACTTGTAAATAGGAGTTCGTATATTAAAATCCGTTGAAGAAGGTTGCTCACTTTTCTGAATACCTAGAGCAATTATATCGTCTATTCTGTTACTTATGTTAAAAATAAAAAGCCCTTTTTTATCCGTTACTACGTATATAAAATACTTGTTTAACTTTTGAGCCTTTTGGAAATTGGTAAATAACTTAGACGCTTCAATCATTTTTGTAGGGTAGTAACTACGTCTATTTTTTATTTCTACTATATGCTTTGAGTCTTCTGCGTCGTAAGAGCAAAATTTACCTTTAGCTTTTTTAAGTTTAAGGTCAAACAATGAATTAAGCAACCCTTTAGTTTTAGCCTCAGTCATCAGTACCGAATCTCTTTTTAAGTCTAGCTCCTAAGCCGTGACCTTTTTGTTTAGGTAGTGGTGTGTCGTCATTAAGAACGTCGGCTAATCTCTTCGCCAGGTTAAGGGGTTCAATTTTAGTTTCAGTCTTTTCAAACCTTTGGTTGCGTTCCTCTTCTCGTAGTCGCTTCATTACTTCCGTCCTTACCTCACCTTCGTACTGACGTAGAAATTCTAAAATCTCTGCTGACTTCAAACGCTCAAATAGTTTGCCAAACTTACCTTGACGCACCATATTAAAGCAAGCCCTAAGCTCTTCTAGTTTTAACGTAGGGTGTTCGTCTAGTATGGATCGGCAGCAAAATTTTAACTCCTCGTCAGAGGATATAGTTTTGTTTGCGTCTACGTCTTTTATGAGCCTACCGACCTCAGCCATTATCCAACCCCTAACTACTTCGGGGTTATGCTTTACTGCTAGTCTTATATTCGTTCCTTCCGTCCAAGCCTCTCTAGGCTTCACCATTAAACTACTATCCGTTATTAACGAAATTGTTGAGGGCATCAGGTGTGAAGTTATCTGAGCTAAATCCTTTCTTTCCATTTGTGTTTTGTTTATTTCTGCGTTTCCATTGTCGAGCGCAAGCCTTCCAGTCTTTAATAGAGTTTCCACCTTTAACTTTCCACCCTACACTATCGTACCAATCTACGAATTTTTGCGCTTCGTCCAAACCTAGTTCTAAATCCTTAAAGTAATTCCATACCTCATCAAAACTTTGTGGTCGCCCTTTCTTTGGTTTAGGTACTTGGTTATAGTTATTGTTTATAGTAGTCCTCAGTGGAGTGAGGTTAGCACCCTCAGTTGAGTGAGGTATGCTCCCACACTCTATTGAGGTAGGCAACCTCATTAGCCTGCGGTTTGCTCCGTTTATTACTTGACGCTTACGCTCTAGCCTATTCGTTTCTACTAAACCTCGTATAGCCTTTTCTATTCCACTCTCAGAAATGCCTATGAGATTCCCTAAATGCTCGTTGCTTACAAAGCACTCAAGTTTGTTTTTTGAAAAGGAATCTACCTCTAAGAGTATTATCTTTTGTGTCCAGGTTATAGTCTTATCTAAGTATAGTTCAGCAGGAATCCATACGCCCTTAAATTGTCTAGCCATTTAATAAATGTAATGATAATAAAGAAGCTAAAAATACAATAAGAATCGTAATCATTTTATACTGAGTAGTATCGGGGTTTTGAATCATAACTCCCGAATACTTTTAACGTCCTCCATTCGAACCTTAATCATATCAATAATTTGATCCGTAGGCTCACCACTCCATTTGTGAAGCTCAGGCAAGTACATAAAAAATTGACGAGGATTAGAGTTGTACCATCTATTGACAGTGTTTTTTCCTAACCCTAAAGCCTCATTAAGCCTTGCGTGAGTTCCAAAATGAACTTTAATAAATGCTCCCATTGACTTCATCTGCTAATTCTTTTTTAGTTCTTAAAATTTCGGTTGCGTAACGCTTTACTCTACTAAAGTAAGCGTCCGTAGGCTCGTGGTCTAAAGCTCCTGTAGCTTTAAGCGCACACTCCAAAGCCCACTCTATATCTCTACCATTAACAGCCATATATACAGAGTCGTTGTAAAGCTGTTCTAACTTATCCTCTTGGTCGTCTACGAACTTTTGTCCCATCTTACTCATAATTAAAAGGGTAAATCGTTATCAGTAGGAGCAGGTATTTCCATATCCTTAGTAGCTTCAGCAGTCTGCATATCTTCTTTACTCCACTTCTGAGGCTCTTGACCTTTGTGTGCGTCATAAGGAGTTTCTACTATCCTATCACGCATAAGCAAAAGTTCTCTTGCGCACCTCTCTACTTCGCTTAAATCTTTTAATGATCCTAAACCTACTACTGCCGTGTTCACAGCCCACGACGCTTCTATACGTTTAGTAGTCTCATCTTTATTATACGGAACTTTTTCGGGTGTACCCGTCCAAAACCCCTCTTGACGCTTTCTTACAGCACCCCAAACAAAGTCGTCCTTACGTCCACGCTCTTCTACTACCACCTCGTCGCCTGCCTTAAATGGTGGTTGCTCTGTTTTGTGGTTGGCATTGATTGAGCTACCATCTTCAAACGAGTAGTCAAATTTGTATAACAAACCATTTTTGCTGTCATACGTTCCTGCGCCTTGTACGGACGCTACTTTTCTTAATGTTTCCATTTATTTATTTATTTATAGTTTAAGAATCCTTTTTCGTCATACAAAGATTTGCATTTTATTTCTAATGGGCGACCTACACGAGGTAGTTTTTTTCCATACCTATAGCCTATCCAATGTTTGTACTCTTCTTTAGACAGCAAATCATCGTCTACTATCTCGTCGATAGTTGCACCTTGTAAGCAATACTGCAACGACCAATGGTTTCTACAGCCTACATTACCCCAATAGGTAACGTCTTGTATGTTTTTTTTATGCTTTCCCTTATTGCAATAGAAATATATAAAGCCCCTTGTAGAACCCCACCCTACCCACTCACCATCTATGCGTGCCGTAACTACTTTGTCGTAGTCTTTAACTAAACTTAGCTCTGTTAATCCAGGAGCTTTTAATACGCTACCCCCAATGTCCAAACTCTCACCCTCAATAGTTGCTAAGTCGCTTCCGAAATACTCTCTTAAATCTTTTGATAATTCTGCCATTTGTTTGTGTTTTTATAGGAGAGGGTTTTGTAAAAGAAAACAGGTTTAACTTAATTGACTCCCTCCCCTATATTTATTTATTTGATACAAATGTAAGGTATTTACATCAATAAAACAAATAGGCACAAAAAAAGGGAGCGACTACGTTTAGTCTGCTCCCAAATTTAGTTAGCCCATTAAGCTAATCTAGAAAGGATATGTAAATATACTAATCTTTTTCTAAAAAAGAAAGGCATAAAGGTAAAACTCCTATAAAGCAAAGGATCACTCCATAGGGCGTTATTAAGCCGTCCATACTATATAGAGCATAGGTAACTATTACACCGCCTATAGTTCGTTTAGAACTCCAACGCTTTAAGTCGCCTTTACCCTTAAACAATTCAGTTAGGTCAAACTTACCTAGCATTTTAAGTAGTTGCTTCTGCATTACTTATTCTTACCTAAAACTATAGCGTTAAAAATACGCTTAACTATATCTAAAATTGCGTCGTCCTTAGTCGTTTCTGAGAGTGCCGTCCAAGTACCCAAAAAAGTAATTAGGGCTAAAGTAAGCTCAACCCAATTTGTTGTTATAAAATCAGTCATTCTATTAAAAATTTATATTTATCCTGTACGTTAAACGACGGACAAGATTTGTTAGAAAATTCGTTATGTCCGTGCAAGGTAATGCTTCCTAATGTAGTACGCAACGCTTCTACCAAGCGAAGCACGGAAAGGTCTTGCATAAACGTCATAGTGTCTTTAGGGCTTCCGTCCTCGTCTCGTCCTCCTATATAGCATATACCTATGGAATCTTTGTTTTGTCCTAGTGTATGACTTCCTATTACGTCTAAGTCTCTACCTAATTCAATATCACCATTTAACTTGATAACATAGTGGTAGCCTACGTCGTCCCAATTACGAGGCTCAGAAGTATGCCACTCCCTTATATCGTCAATATCAAACTCCATACCCTCAAAGGTGTCTGAACAATGTAATATGATGCGGTTAATGTCCCTCACTTAATACCCTGTTCTGCGAGTAGTATTTTAATATCCTGCATACCTTCACACAGCTCTTTAAGCAACGACTTTACTTCGCCCTCTTGTTTCTCTAAAGAGAATAAACGTGCTTTTATTTTAGTTACTTCGTTTGTTAATTTGATCCAAGTTCCTAGAACTCCAACAAAACACGATACAGCGATTCCAAATAGTTCCATTATGCCGTTACCATATAGTATGAAAAATATATATCCATTGACCACCCACCATTAAATACGTCAGAACACCAAACTTGGAATGGCTTATTTGTAATACTGAAAGTCATATTGTTTGAAGTGCCACCACCTAATTGTCCGCCTGCAACTGATGAACGTGTACCACTTGACACCCCATTCATAAAGTCACGCCACGATGCCCAATATTGAGAAGTTGTTGAATCAGCAGCTGAGTAACCTATTCTCAAATCATCCGAAGAACTTTCGTTACTACCTGCGTGTGTTGCAACTACAACCGCTTTAACTGGTACTATGATTTTACCCGCCTCAGCAGCCTTTAAGGTTATAGGCGTATCGTCGTACTTCAAGTCTAAAACGGAGGCGTTGTTGATTGACACTTTAGTTGTTACAACTGTACCACCACCTCCAGTACCTAAATTTGCATAGGTTACTTTTTTACTTGTGCCTGCTGCACCTCCTGTAGTGTCGCTTACGTCTACTACCGTTAAGAAGTCTCCCGAATCGGGCGTAGTGCCTAAAGCTGCTAAGTCTGTGAGTTTTGTTGCCATTTGTTAATGTACGCCTTTAATTTGGCGTGGTTTTTAAGCGTTAAAGTATTTGATACCGAGCGCACCTGCGAGTGCTTTGAGTTGGTTGTCGTCGGTAATCTTGGGGTACACGTTGATTCCTCCAAAGTAATTTCGTTGTGATGGTGAAAGGTCTGAACCTGTATTAGAATTGTATTGAGGGAGTGAAGCCGTATTATTTTGTATGTAGTCAATCATACGTTCACGATAAAACATAGCTATCTCGTTTGAGCGAGTTACTACTTCTTTAATGTCTGTAATACTAGCAGGCGAACCTTGTTCAGACGAAGGTACAGAAACAGAGTTGTTTGCAAAGCGTAAGCGAACCACATAAGCTACTTCACAAAATGCGAATTGAACTAAAGCAGGTTGTATGTAGTCGTTTACTAATGTCTCATAAGCTCCTGTAAAAGCTGCTCCTGCCTGTATCTGAGACTTTAAGTAGTTGTCTAAGTCCGTTCCTAAAGCATTCAAAATCCAACGATCCTGAGCAATGTTAATATACGGAGTCAGTAGGTTGTCGTCTACAGACGCTCCGAGAGCCGTATCTCGTTTTAGCTTACTAGCTGATATATATAAAGTTGTAGCCATTAGTTTACAGGGTTAGGGTATTTTAGTGAACCTCGTCCAGGCATATCTATAGGAGCTTCCGTTTCGTACCCCTCGTCAATTACATAAGGATTATCACCGACACTACGCATAACGGAATCGAAGTCCCCTTGAATTTCTACCATTTGGTCTTCGCTAAATTCTGCTATTTCTCCATCTGGAGCGTAAATGAAAACGTTTCGCTTGAAGGCGTGACGGCAAAATGAACCGCCCTTCCATTTTAGAATATCGTACTCATTTTCACCGCTTGGTGCAAATTGTCCGTTTACTCCGTCTTCGCTCATTTCAGCAATATCCTCGTATCTATACATAGCACCACCGTTAGATAAATCCATCATAGCTACGCAAAAGTCTCTGCTCTCATAGTTAGGGTTTTCAGGTGGTGTTTTAGCGTTTTCCATATAGCTATAACGAACTGCGAATAAATATCCTTTAGGGCTAATTACGTCGTAGTCTGAGTCCATATCGTAACTAGCGTAAGACTGCGTGTCAAAAGCTCGGTGCATTTTCTTAAACGAGTGAAAGAATTTGTCCTTTTCTACGTCTTTAACCTCTTCCTCTTTCCATAGTTGCCAACCTGCACCCATAGGTGAGTGCTTGTCAGCTAAACGCTCCAACCAATACTCTGACGCTTCTTTAGGTATCTTATTAGGGTCTTCAGAAAAATACGTCTTTTCCCTTACCTCTTCTATTATCTCTTCCTGTTCTTCTAAGAAAGACGCAGGCACTAACTTCTTAAAGTTGAGAGGTATTGTAATAGAGCTTGCAGCTAGGATAGGTCTTAAACCATCTATAAATAAATCCTGCATAGGCTTAATTACAGTACGAGTAAATAAGTCGTAGCCGTCTCTCATTTCGTCGGCATTTGATCCAAAGCCTCCACCCTCGTTTCTTACTCCAAATAATAAAGGTGTAGTCACTCTATGCCCTGAAAGTATTTTTGTTTGTACTTCTTTAGAAAGAAAGTCGTAAGTCTTGTGAGCTTCGGATAAATTAAGAGGCTCAATCTGTGGTGCGCTATCAGGCTCACTAGAAAAAGTCATTAGAATTTTACCTGCGTTAGAAGCCCCTCCAAACTTGTTATAGATGAGACGCTCAAGCTCTGCACGCTCTTCCTGTGTAGGCACTCCGTCTCTGAAGTTAATCATACAGCTAGGGAAAAGACCGTTAGTGATATTAGACTTATGGTAAGCTGAGAGGTCTGAGTCTACCTGGATATAGTTTGTAGACGAAAGGTAATCGGGTAAGCCATAGTAAAAACTAAGTGGGCTATAAAGTTTAATATGTAGCAACTGACTAGCTGCTGTTCTGTCTGCTACGTTAAATGCAGGTATAGGGTTAGGATCTTTATTTGAATACCAGTCTGTAGAGTGGTAAAAAAGCTGTACGTTATCTTCGTCGTCTGCTACACCACATCTAACAGTAGACGCAGGGATATGGTGTACTGCTGAAATAGTAGAACGGTCTTGACTCCAAATTACATTAAGATAGCATTGACCGTATAGTTTAAGGTCGAAGGTCGCACGACGTAGACAATCTCCACTACCAAAGATTTGCTTTACTTTTAGCCATTGCTCTACGTGAGTGTCTTTGAACTCCGACTCTAACCCTTCTCCGTAAATCATTTCCGCACACCCTTTGACTACTGCTCCGTGAATAGAGCTTGAAGCAAATAGCTGCTCTAAGTAGTGGGGGTAATGATTGTCAGCACCCATCTCAATAAACTTCTTATTGTTCGACTCTACAAAGTGAGGCGTATTCGTGCTTTGGTAATTAAGTACCGATAATTTTTGTTGCATTATGGAATATATACGTAATCTTGGTTGCTGTCTCCTGTGGTGTATTCACTATATGAACTTTCGCTTAATGGTGTAGCTCCGTTAGACGCATAGCATAAACGAGTTGCTAAAGTAGTTGCTCCCTGAGCAAAGGTAACTAAATACATTCCCTCAATTAAAATGTCACTACCAGTTTGTATAGGGTACACAAATTGAGTATATCTAGCATTGTTGATTGTGGGCGTTAAACCTAACGAGTACGTCTTTTCTATAAGTTGGTTAGTAAACGTAAGAGTAACTTCTCCGCTAGTGTAGCCGTCTAATTGAAGAACAATGTCATTACTTGTCTGAGTGTTAATCTGCACCATACTAATATATATAAGAAATATGCCTAGCGTTTACAATACTAAGGCTTTAGATTGAGTTTGTTTTTTTCTTCCTAGTTCCATAGGTACATTTATACAGGTGTGGTTGCCTAATATAACAGCTACGCCTAAAGCCTGTTTACGAAAGTGTTTAGCGTATGCAGCAGCGTAAGAGTCTCTGTCAATTCCACACCCTACCTGACAGCCAAAAATTTTATAGTTAGCACCTACAAAATACTCGGTATACATTTGAGTATGTATATGCCCTTGCACGGTAGACATTAAATCTGCTTTACATTTTGTTCGTGCAGTTCCACCTTCCCCGTGTACAAATTGTATATCGTCTATGACTAACCTCTCAGTCCATTTCCAATTTGGTGTACCTAATACCTCGTTATAGTTTCTTATCCACTCTTTAGGTATGCCTGCTGTAAATGCCTTGCGTGAAACTATCCTGTCGTGATTGCCTATGATAACGTCAGCGTTTGGAAAAGCCTTATACCATTTTGCTACGTGCTTTTTAGCCAATTGCAATTCGTCTCCTGCACTAAGCCCATCAGGATCACTCTCGTGGTATGAACTGGCGTGGGAGTCGATTATGTCTCCAATCATCACCACACGAGTACAGTTATACTTCTGATACGTCTCTACAGCGTGTTTAAGGTATCTAGGATGGTCGAACGGACAATGTAAGTCCCCCACTACCAAGACACGCTCTTCGTCGCTTGTAAGGTGTTCAAATGCCTTCAAGCGGTTTCCCGATAATCTAGGTCTAGTCATTTGTCTTAAATATAAAAAGGGGAAGCCGTTAAGCCACCCCTTTCAATTTATATTATTAACAGGTTTATTACGCTACCGAAACTCCTGTCACACCACTTAGAGGTAGTGCGTTTGTACCGTCTGCTGCTTGGAGGAAGACTTCTCTTTCCTTACCCTGCAACTCGATAGTATATCCAGTCATATCTCCCATTGCTGTTCCTGATACTGCCGAACCGCCTGTCACGTTCATTCCATATTCAGCTCCCAAAAGATAAACATTAGGCACTCCTGCCGATTTATCATCTTGAGTTTCTACCCAAATATTAGGACGACCTTGACAAAGGATTCTTATGTCAGCTATATCAGTTGAATCTAGCTTTTGGAAAACCAAAGATAAATTCTGCTCAAAGAAAGTTGTACCATTTGCTGCGTTAGCCTGGAAGTTACAAGTCATACTTGAAGTTTCAGGTCGAACATCGAATTGGTAAAAATCTTGAGCTGCAATAACAGAAACGACTCCTGCTGCTTCAGCATAACCAGTCCCAGCAGGAATGTCTGCGTAATTGCCGATATATACTCGAACAATTCCACCGATACCGTCCTTACAACCGACTAGCCTACCGCTACTTAAATCACAAGCCATTTTCTTTTATTTTATAGATTAAACAATTAGTCAGTAATAACTGCTGTTAAAGCACCTACAACTACATCTTCAGGAATACCTACCTGACAACCTAGTCCGAAGCGCATAGCAATCTTTACGTTGTCTGATCCGTCAAACTGCCAAGCGTCAATATATTGAGCCGTCGTGTAATCCGTGTTCAGGTTAGAACCTACTACTAGATTCTCCTCATAAGTTAATACTAGAGCCTCGTCAAACATACCAGGACAAACGTTAATCTTAATTCCTAAGAATTGTAGGTTGTCGAATCCTTGATTTGTTACGCTAGTGTTGTAACCCGAACCGCCTGCTACTGCTAAGGCGTGCATATAGCTACCTGCTGTTTTAGGTGAACAGTAGAACGCAATGTCAGGACGGTTAAGAACCGCAGGGCAATAAGAAAGTGCTTTCTCATATACCTCGTTAAATGCTCCTGCTACAGTTAAGATAGCTGCTGACGCAAAACCGCCTGCTGTTACAATCTTCTCTCCTGTAGTTGGCGCACCTGTAGTGCCTCCGTTAGCTAGAATAGAAGCTCTGTAGCCTGCGTTATCAAATGCTCCGTCGTTAGAAAGGAAGCCAGTAGCGTAAAGAGCTGAACCCTGCCAAATAGCAACCTCAACACCTTGTGCTGCGTAACCTGCTACAGTAGCCATAGAGAAGTTTACAAACTCAGGTGAGCCTGCTGTCATAGTCTCTCTTGCTCCAGTCATTCCTGCCCACGTAGGGAGTAATGTCTTACGACAAAGTGCCTCCATAACAGACAGGTCTGTAAGAGTAAGAACTCTCTCCCCCAGTGTTAGTGAGTTGTTATCGTTCCAGTCACAATTAGCTGCTTGGATAACTCCCGAAGAACTAAGGTTAGAAATTACGGCTTTGTTTTGAATACCGTCGATTTGTCTTACAAAGTTGTTCTGTAAGGTAGAAGCGAGCTTGAGAGCAGGTGCAATAAAAGGTGCTGCGTGTACCCCTGCGTAAGTTGTAGCAGGTGAAACGGCAGGATTTGCGAACTCTCTACGCTTCCTAGATAGTGAACGTGAATAGCTCATTACTTATTTAGGTTTTTAGAAATCATATTAAATGCCTGCGCTGTAGCTTTACCCATTTGAGTATTGCTTTCCTCAGAAGCCTCTCCAAATGGAGCGTTTCTAAGTGGCTTGGTTGCAGGCGACTGACCAAACTCTCTAAGCTGCTTACGCAACTCAATGTTCTGACGACGTAGGCGTGCAATCTTGCGATCCTCACGGCCTTCAGATTTGAAACCTCTACGGCCTCTACGTCCACGACGCTGACGAGAGGCTTCCACCTTCTCTTCTACTTTAGTTTCTTCTTTCACTTCTTCAGTTACTTCGCCTTCGCCTGCGTCAATTAAGTCCATTGCCATTTGATGCACAGCTTCAGCTTGTTCAGCAGACAACCCCATATCTACTAAAATGTTAATAAATGCTTCGTGGGAATCGGGGGTAGATTCCTCAACTGTAGTTTCTTCGACTTTTTCTTCAACTACTTCTTCTTCGAACTTATACTTGCTCATACTCTTATATATAAGGGCGTTTAATTACCCTAAGTTTTTAATAGCCAAAATCGGCTTCATCAATAATTTCCATAAATAACTGGCGATCCAAAGCTCGCATATTTTCAGGTATAGAACGCTCAAATAATAAGCGTAACCTGACGTAATCTTCGTCATAGATAGCGTCCTCCATTTGACCTACAGCAGCTAAGAATCTAGTGTCGTAGTCGTAATCAAACGCAAATTCTTCTAACATAACCATCAACTCTTCCTGAGCTGAGTTAGTCCATACGTCCCATATTCTTCTTATTAAGCTCATTAGTAAGGTCTAAAAATGTGACCGTCAATTTCGTAGTAGCCTTCACCTTCTAAACTGCGCTCTAGCTTTTGAAAATCAAAGTAGCTCTTTATAGTTTCTACACCTAGTTCTTCTATGTCACCAATACCGTCAATATACCATTCAGCAAAATCTTCGTCTCTCATATCCATCATATCCTCAGCCTCAGAAACGGAGTAGTCATACTCTTCTACAAACATTTCTACGCTATAGTCCCATTTTAATTCCCTACCAAAATGTTCATAGTCAAAATAGAATCCGTAGTGGTCTTCGTTTAACAACTCTTCGTCTACTAGATAATGAGCAAAATCTCTTAAAGGTGCGTAACCGTCATACTCACCTTCATACGCATTTTCCATTACGTCTTCTAGTTGCTCGATACCCCAACCGTAGGCTACAAGCTCAAACATAGTCTCAGGCTTTACTCCGTATTCTTTAGCTAAGTCAAATAAGTTATTGTAAGCGTCCCATACGTTTTTGTCGTCGTACATACCAAACGCTCCCTTTTGGTCTATGTAGTCCCAGTCAACAATATCGTAGTCTTGGTCTTTGTTGCTGTACTCAGTCCAATGCTCATCAAAAGCATCTACGTACTCGCTATGCGACCTGAAAGACAAAGGCTCAAAATCTACGTCTACGCTTTTTCCGTCATATAGGTAAAACCTTACCCATACTTGTATATCATTTCTGTCCATTAGATATTTGTTATTATTTCGTCAATTAAATCGGTTTCTAGCCCTCGTCCGTATTCTCTTTCGGCAAGTGTGTACGCTATGTCAAGTTGAGCAATAGCCCCTCCTGCGTCACCTGAGTATAACAGGTCACTAGCAAGAGTCATTACGTCCATTAT
>TARA_R110002074_G_scaffold251741_4_pt1 | contig 24213 bp, 23 predicted proteins | sample TARA_R110002074 | Tara Oceans TARA_R110002074 (sample SAMEA4397215) | marine metagenome | biome: Polar Biome; feature: [MIX] marine epipelagic wind mixed layer (ENVO:01000061); material: water (ENVO:00002006), including particulate matter (ENVO:01000060) such as... | depth 10-100 m | reverse complement strand
ACAAGCCTCGTTAACAGCCCGCCAAAGAGCTTTGAGCGCTTTAATTTGCTCTGGGTAGAATCCTAAAAATGGTCCGATTTTACGCCCATGAACTTCGGCGCTTTCGACTACTGGTCTAGGCCCGAACCGCCTGTCGTACCAACTTTGATATTTTGTATAATATGCGTTAGAGATCTCTACTCCAACAGAAGACCCATTAACACGAGAATTGCCCGCGTGCCATGCCTTATGCTGCATGTCCATCAATTGATAGATCGTCCCGTCATTATCAATACAAAAATGTACGCTAATATTGCGTTGGTTTAGGACTTTTACGCACGAAGCGGAGCTTAGGCACACATCCCAGTGATTGACAAACATAGAAATATCACGAGGCTTGCGTCCTGAGTAGTCCGTGTAGCATGTTTTTGAAACAGATAGCCCGCTGTCTTCCTGCCACAGCACAACTTTATCCCAATCAATCGGGAAAAATTGTCCGTTGTAAATAATGTTTTTGTCCTTCCTGAGATGATCGTTTAATTTTGATTCTCTTTCGGTGAAAGCTCGGCGGAATGTTACCGGCCCAACTAATCCATCTGCGTCTAACGCATAGCGCCTCTGAAACTCTTTCACTTTTTCGCTCAAGCTGTGTCCAAATCCACTAGCCCCGAACCAGCCAGGATCCCAGCCATAAGTAGCAGATGATCTTTCGTTATAACTCATGCACATCTCCTAGAATAATGATGCTTTATCTGTCTTGTTGCCGGGTGTAAACTTTACTCCGATATACTCAACTGCATCATAGAGGGTTTTTATTTTTGCAATTTCTTTCGCAGCTATGCTAATATTATTTAGCGTAGATGTCAAATAATTTACTTTATGCTCAGCATTTTTAATTCTAAGGTAAAAATCTAATAAAGCATCGTCATCTAGTAAATTTTTAGCAACAGATAATGATGGAATTACTCTATAATTTTGCTTTTTGGTTACACACCCATTAATAACAGATGTTCTCTGCTGCCTTGGGAAGTCATTAGCTAATTTTGAATAAGTCTGCTGGTATAAATTAAAAAGATAATTAATATCCTCTAAATGTGGTTTCTCAAAATATGTTTCTATAATTTGTTGTAAATTATTAGCATCTAAACTATTGTTGTATCCTTGAGCACAAACACATATATTATTTCTCATTTGAGGTGAGTTTAAATTCGCTATGAGCTTAGAAGGGTATTTCTTACTGACTAGAAATCCAAAAGACTCCGCTAAATCTCTGTAATATTCAAAATTTCTGTTATCTATGATTCTTTCAATTGTCTCTTTGTCATTTCCATATTTAACGCTTGACAAATCGATCATTAAGCCACTAAAATTTAAGTCTGCCACATTGCTTGTGATAAAGGAACTATAATTAACAGGAGTTTCTTGTGATCTTTCAATCAAAAAATCAGTGAATATGTGAATAAAAGAATCAAAGTCTAATATATTGTCCATACTCCTTTTAGAATAATTCAAATTGATAAATTCATCAGCAGTATCTCGAATCTTTTGATTTAATAAAATATTTGCGTCTGGCTTACCTTTGGCAACTATTAGAGGGGACAAATCTTCTGAATTCCGCAAAGCCTTACCTACCTGAATCCCTAAATTATATGTCTCATAAAAGTTTTTAAAAGAATTTGCGACAAAATCCAATACATAATAGACAGATCCGTCTGGATTTACGATAGACGACATCCGTTCAGCCCTTGGCTGGATTGGCATAAGATTTAAGTCTACTCGTCCGTATAGCAGCACTGGCCCATTGTCGATCAGGCTTACGAGGGCTTTGTCACCTGGAACTCTGGGATCTTCACCAGGATTTACTTCCACTACCCTAGTATATGCGTGACTATTATATTCTCTTCTACTGTGAAAAACATCCCGAGCAGATTGCGAATTACTTCCCTCGAAAGCAGTATCACCAAAGACTTGAGGCGAGTATGAATGTGTTATTCTTTCTATGTATTGTTGAAAAGTTTGTTGTTCCATCTTATATCCTATAAGTTACAGTGCCTTTGGTAAACCAACTACCCCACGTCTTGATGTCTCAAATGGATTCTGGTTAGTGGCACCTAGAATTGGACGTGTTGGGGCCGGATTCTGATCAGATGGAGGGTTAGCCTGCGGTCTTGTCAGGCTATTCGACCCACATTTCTCATCCTCATCAGTGATTGAAATTACATTCTCTAGAGGAGTATTAAAACTGCTAATGCCGTCAGTAGTGGTGGCAGTCTTTTCATGTAGTGCTTCTAGCTTTGTTTCAAATTTTCCTGGCGTTATTGAATGACTTACTTTATGAACCATATGGTAGCCCCCAAGGCCCATGATATCAGCTATAGAATTTTTTACTGTTGGAGAGCCAAGCTTTGTACTGCCAAAACCGGTGGGATTGATATACACATACATGCCAGGCGTGAAGATGGCCGCCCCGAATAGTTCAACTGATGCATTATACCTGCTGGATAGTTGTACTATGGGATCCCATGCTTGGGCTGCTATTCTCATCTCACGAAGATACTTTATGTCGGACTTATTGAAGTTGGCACGGCGAAGTAGTCCTCTATCCCTAGCCACATAAAGGTGTGGAATCCCTAGCTGTTCATCTGCATCTGGATTTCCAGAAAAGCTGGCATTCAGATTACTTTCTGCGTGTATTATAATATAGTAGTGATACTGCGATACATCAACATTGGAATTTTTAAAAGATGAAATAAAGTTGGATATATTTATTTTATTAACATTTATTGTTGACCAGGTTGTAGAACCTTTCCGTTGGTTCGCTTTGACTCTCAGGGGGTCAAGATTGCCGTCCGATGACGGAAGAGCGGTTATGGTTTGTATGAAATTAATCTTTTGCTTATAGGTGCCGTTGTAAGCTCCATCGTTAAGAAATATTGATGGCACAAGATAATTTAAAAAGTCGACCATAAATTGATTCATGGTATACGATAGATCAGAATTGTTTTTTATTATTCTTTGGTTGAAGAAATCGGAGAATTTCTGCATGGATACAGGTACATGAGCCAGGTTAAGTTTTATCGGCTCACCAGTAATATAATCAATCATCTCAAAATCCGAAAGTGCAATCTTCGTATTGGTCGCAGCTACATCTCCGAATTTATATTTACCATCAGCACTGTCTCTCTTCCTAAAGGATCTTTTTGCTAAAATGTCGAACAAATCTCCCAAGTAAAACCATGTTATATTAACATATTCTTTACCATCCTGGTCAGTCACAACAGGATTTCCAAGGATAGTCTCCAAATCAACAGTCGAGCCTTTTCTGCTAATCGGTGTAAAGATATTGTATTCTACATCATCACACGGATCTAGACCATCTAGCAAACGGCTAAACTTGATTTCATCAACAACGGCTTTCGTTTGCCCATTTGATGTGACTTTCCTCTTTGGGTCACTCTTGAAATCGTCAATAATATCAGGGTCGATGGAGACAGTAAATATTCTACTCCTTTGTGTTTCGCCTGGAGATAGGAGTGCCTGAACTATAGAACTGTAAGACGTAGTTTTTGCCTCTTCAATAACCTCTTGCCTTTGCGTCTGTAGGGATTTAACTTTTTGCCTTGTGTCTTCTTGTCCTTTAGATCCAGTTTTCTGATCTCTGGTCGACAGTGCCTTTATCTCGTTTGTGATTGAGTTTATCTTCTTAATTGAGTTATCATCGTATAAAATATTTGAACGAATATCAAAGTTGATCATATCTATTCGACCGTTGTAAGATATATCTAGTCTAATTGTCCCATCTTCATTTATGGTCAGATTGTGATCCAGTAGACTAAGGATAAAAGTAAATTTAGAAGAGTCGATTGCGTTTTTAAAACCAATTTGCTCTTTTTGATTTAACTTAGAGAAAGCAGAACTTGGCGTTATCTCTCCCATAGACCAACCAAATGTTACTTTTACTTCATACAATTCTGGAGATCTGGTTGGATATCTTTCCCGCCTTTTCTCTCCACTCTCGGGTTCGTCTATTTTCCCGCTTGAAGGTCTTTTAGCCACCGGCAAGACTATCAAATCCAGAAAACTATAGTCATCCCCAGTCAGAGAGATTCTCTTTTCGAGAAGCTCATCCATACTTTGAAAGAACAAGACCATCTTTGCACCAAAAAACTTATCAGATTCAAAAAAGTTTGTTCCCTCGGAAGATATTTCAAAAGACTCTAGGCCAAATCCTTCCCTGCCGCGAGATAATGCCTCCACGGAAGCGTCCTCTATGCTCCTATAAGCTGGGAACTTAAATTCCACCTCTTTAACAAAGTTTAAATTATCGTCATAATAGTTTTTAAAAAATCTAAGCTGTGGCACGAGTTCTGACAGTTGCGCTGTTGTCAGATCGAGTAGCGGCCTCTTTCGGAAAAAGTCAGAGTTAACAATCTTGTTTATAACTTCTGCACTTGTTCCTTTTAGCAAATTAACCTTTTCGTATGGGCCGAAAGATTTGTTCCCCTCGTCTTCATCACAAGCCGAGTAAAAACTATTGTGTATAGGGGCTAGTTCTTTTATTTTAAATGTTAGTAGAGCTTGCTCATCAAACTCACTGGCTCTGTCAGACATCTACACTACACTCCGAACAAAGCCAACACATCCTCTATCGGAGTGGGAATAAATACAGTGCTTCCATACTTAAAGTGAGAGTCAGTGGGCTTTTCGTTATACCAAGCTATGACCCACCACAATGAAGGGTCGCCATAAAACTCCGAAGAGAATTTCCATAAACGATCACCTTGGCCCCAAATCCTCGTTTCTCGGGACAGAGATGAGCGTTGCTTGGGGGTTATCTTTTTCAGCTCTGGAGATGAATAATGCTGGAGGAAACGAATATTTCTCTGCCTTGCCATTTCTGAATAAGCTTCTGTATCATTAGTAAAAATATTTCTATTATTATATCTTGACATTACAATATCTCCAAAATCTTATTTGTTTGCTTCGTCACTAATGTCTGGGCACACACCATCAGCTGGACCTCCGAGTATGAGGCCCCCCACACCATCAGAGCATTCTGTTTCAAGGGGTATTTCAAAATCTCCACCACCACTACCTGGATCACTCAATACGTCCAATTGGTCAGCGGTTCTTTCACTAGGAGGAGCATCGCTTGAGACTTCATCGGCCACTGGTCGTGGAGGGGGTGGCGAAGTCGTGTCTTTTATTGTTTCTGGTGCGGCGGCACTAGGGCTTCTATTTATTACAACATCGGATACACTCCAGCCTCCAGGATCCTCTTCGTGCAACACCTTAAATGTGCATTTCCCATTCAAGACTTTAGGGTACAATCTCCCTGGCTCTGGATCGAAAAAGCCGGTCCCAACATCGATTTTTGGAGAAACGCTAAACCCCTGCAATGCTCCAAGTAAACCACTGTTGCCTGTCCCGCCTATGCCGTCTGGGCCTAGACCAATCATATTTGCAAACTTAATTCTTATGAGAGGAGCTTTCTTTAGAGTTGTAGCGAACCCATCCGTCTCGTAAGTAGGGTAAAGCATCCTAGTTAGAAGCCTGACATCGGATAAGTTCCTCTTAGCTTCCTCAAGAGATGCGGCTGGCATGTCGAAGCTAAATGATATAGTCCTTGACGTCCTCTGGAATGTTAAAATTTCGTCGGCACGCCCAAAGACAGGTGTAGGATTCCACGTAGAAGCGTAGGAATCATCGAAAGCAGTTATAAAAGCTGGAAACCTAACTGTTGTATTCGTTGGGACATGAGTAAAGTAAATATTATAGTTTTTCTGATCTGGATCTTTATAAAATAATATCGGACTTTCATCGTAAGACATATCGACTCCTTATCCTAACACGGAGCTAGCTAGTTCATTGTACATTATTTTCTTAACCACGGGCTTGAGAGAGAACTCATCAAATGTTACATGGACTCTCACACCACCACCACCACCAGCGTTAGCTTTAGCCATAAAATCACCGAGGTCACGAACACCAGTTGGCAGTGGGATGACTGCCTCATTCTGTGTTGGTGCAAATTCTCCGATTGTTGCTTGCGTCGGGGAAGTTACAATACCCCCAGCGGCCAGTGGAATGCCTTGAAAATAAGCGTATGTCTCCAACGCAGTCTTAAAGTACCCCAATGCTGGCACTAAATTGCCCATAGTTTTATTCAAGTCTTCGAGAGCCTTAACCGCCTTATATCCCATCTTAAATATATCATTTCCAGACATTCCAGTTGCAGCAGATCCCATTTGAAGCCCAGTAGTCAAACCGAGATTCAACGGTAAGCTCGCAAGCTGTAATAAACTACCGTCAACCGAGTCAATATCTGCCTTCAGGCTATCAATGAGGTTTTGCGCCCCAGGTAGTACTGCGTTTGGATCACCTAATCCATAGAACTCGAACTGTCTACCTTCAGCACCCATCAACTCTGTTATGCTTCTAGCCTCTTTCGCCCTTTTTGAGAGTTCCTCAAAAGTGTTGGACGTTCCCTCTATTTCTGAACGGGATGCTTGGAATCCATCGGCTACATTTTCATCCATATCGGATAATATTTTTGCTAACTTGTTAACATCACCACCAAGTCCAGGAATAAGTTCCGCAAAGGCTTTTCTCTCAAATTCGGCCATTGTAGAAAACGATTTACCTGCCGAACTAACGGCCTCCCGTATCATTTCGATTCTTTTAACTGGGTCTGTTTCTTGGAGCATTTGGACCGTATTCAAGAACGGGCCACCCAACAATTGGTTCAGACCAGATACAGTCTTAGAAGCACCCTCAAAGGTGTCAAACCCTTCAGAAATAGATATTAGATTCGCAGTGGATATACCTAACCTATCAGAAACAATAGCAGCCCTAGTAAACGTAAAGTAAGTGTCTTCGCCATATCTTAATATTTGTCCTGCCAAACTATTAAAATCACCTACCAGTTTATTTGCTTGTATTCCGGTGTTTTCTTGAACTATTTGAAATCCTCTCAAGAATTTTGCTGCCTCACTTACATTCAGTCCTATCGATTCAGTAAGTATTTCAAAGGCTTTCGAAGAGTCGCTAAGCGACACGTTAAATCTCGTAAGAGCTAATGTGTTTTCTGATATTTCTCGCCTGTTCTTTTCAGATTCCACTCGAAAATCAGATATATTAGTTCTGGCGTCTTCTATCGCCTGTGCAGCTTCTGCGAAAGTAGTTCCCAGCTCTTTTACTTTTGTATCAACAGCAACGAGATCTCTAAGGAATACGTCACCAAATGTCCTGCCAAAGTTTTCTCGTAGTTTCGATGTAGTTTCATCTATCTTGAACAACAAGTCAAAGGTAGCGGTAAGAGGCTTCAGGCTGAAATCTAGCGCTTTCAGAAGGAAGTCGTATCCTCCAGCCTTAGCAACTGATTTGGCAGTAGCGCCAGCGCCTGCTGGTGCGTTTGCGCCCAAAGCTCGTAAGAGTGCTGATGTCACAGTCGCCCCACTTGTTGCTGCCGCTGCTGCTCCTCCTGCTGCTGCTACTGGTGCCACCATTATACAAATACTCCTTATGCGTTGTAAATAGTACTACGCACATAAATACTATTAATTGGAGTTGTTAAGCTGCTCAGCCTCTTTCTCTTTTTGCTTTATGAACCTATCGATGAACCATCGTCTTAATTTGATCGGCAAGTTATATGATTCAAATATTGAAAAGTTTGCATGATACTTCAGAAAGAATATTTCCTCATATACACTTTCAATATACTCACTTGTTAGGCCAAAAAAATGCAAGAGTGATCGGCACCTCCAGGGCCGACCTGTGGTCACAACTAGAACATATAAAGTCAAATTCCATCTTTACACTAGGTAGAAGAGATTCGCTCAACTTTCTTAAATACTTGGAGTCAAACGCTGGAATGTTTTCGATAGCCGAATCAAGAAATAGGCTATCTGAATTTCCGTTGATAGACACAATAATTCTTTTTAGTTGACTCGTTACAGTGAAGGCGCTTTTTATATTTTTGCTTATCTTAAGCTCATCGGCACCTGTCAACGGCCTAACCTCTGCTTGATATTTAGATTTTGGCAAAGTGATAAGAAAAGTCCCACGACCAGTGTTCGTAACTTCGCTATCTATTTCTGGTGTGGCGATCACCCTCTCGGTCAAATCGAACTCTGATATATTATTATCACCACAGCTAGGGCATGCAATATTGAAAGAGTAGTCTGGGCCATACCCAGATTCTCTAATCGCAATCAAGATAGCATTTCTATCGACTGATAGAATACTTTGAGAATCCACATTGCCATCTGTTAGAACAGATGTAATAAGTTTTTCAAAAATACTTCCATTCTGCATGAAGGCTTGATTACTGAGAATATCTTCCTCTTTTGCAGTCATCAACTTTATTTCAACTTGACTTTTATTGTGCCAAGGATGGTCTGGTGGATAGAGTTCTCCGCGAGATGGAAGCTCAACTATTTCTGTAGGCACAGGTAAAGATGCCGCACTCTGTTGCGGCATCTGGGGGAGCGTTGCAGCCGCAGCTGTCATTCTCCCTGCATTATTTCTAGACAATAAACACCTCTCGTGTATGTTTTATCAGTTATTTGTAGGCTCGAAGAAACGAGAACTGTTGCTGAATGGGAAGTTGACGCCAACCGGAGGAGTCGACAGGTTTCCGGCAACATTAGCTGTCTCGCAAGTGGCCCAATCATACTTGAATCGAAGCTTGATCTCACTCAATGCTTCTTCACCATATGAAAGTTCGTCCAAGGTAACCTGATCGATGTACGCATTCTTTAAAGTCCAAGACTCAATAAAGTTTCCGACATCATCAATCTGGTCTATGACTACTCCGCCTAAAGCTGCCACGGCTTTTCTTTTCGACATTGTTGTCAAGTCAGAAGGGCCACCGGGGATGACATAGCCAGCATTTTGTATAATCGCCATCGTATTAGCAACTGCATCTGGACTGACCGGATCCACTAACGTGCAAGAGACATCTTGCCACGTTACTTGGCCAGGGTACTTAAACGTGTGATTGAGGAATACGTGGGTTGTACCACCTATCTCAAAGCTAGGCTTTGATACACTCTTGGCATACCAAGTGGCACTATTAGGATATGCAGATAGCATAACCCTAAACCTAAATTTTCTTTTCGGATCTTGTAATGTTGAGTCAGTCCAGAAAGACATTGTTGATTCTCCTGCTTTATATTATAAATAGTCTGTTTATTTTTTAATCATCGAAAGAAGCACCGGAACGGCTGATTACAAAGTCAACTGCAATAAACTCGATAGAACGAGCAGGTTTCAAGAATATCTTTGCGTACAGGATATTGCGATCAACCAAATCTGGGGTTGTGGTGGTCTCATCAAGTACCAGTCGATATTCTGTTAATCCAAATCTGGACTGGACGCTGGCAAGGAAAGGTTCAACCAAGTTTTTAAATCTAGACCAAGTTGTGCGAACATTTTGGTCAAAAAGTAGTGTGCTGGCAAACCTTGAGACATTCTTCTTGACAAAAATCATCAAACGCCGAACGTTAATACGGTCAAGGGCACTCTGTGTCACTTGAAGTGTCTTTTGACCAAACACCACAAGGCCCTCTGATGGGAAACTTGCAATTGGGTTAATGTTCGCTTGGTACAGGTCATCCCTCTCTTTAGAAGTCAGTTTCCTAGTGATGTTGACAACAGGTATTCCTGCCGCACCGTCAGATAAGCCACCTCTATTAAAGCCAGCTGGTGCGAACCAGACTTCACTCTTGCGCTCCGATGAGGCTAGAGTACCAAGTATGGCAACAGATGGAGGAACCCAGACGAGAGATGCGTTGAAAGAGTCTCTAATCTGCACCCAAGGGAAGTAGCAAGCGGCATAAGATGTGTTCAGCTTTCTTGCCTCCAAGGCATCAATCGCTTGCTTTGCAGTCTTAACTCTGTTCCCATAAGAGTCAGTGCTTTCCGTTCTCGGGATGTAACTGTCTTCAATATCAATGATCGCCATGGCATCAGCACGCTTCTCGCAAACATCAATCATCTTATTTGTGATAGCCTCTTTGCGAACACCTGGAACCGCTAACAGATTAATTTCAATCCTGTCAGGGTCAGCTATTGTATCAATAGCCACCTCAAGAGTGTTTCTCTCGTAGCTTGTCGTGGCACTAGAGCCTATTCTATTATCTTGGAACGGCTCTGCCTCTTGTATATTAAGACCATCAGAACCACCCTGGAATGCTGCCGTAAATCGGTCATACCCAGCTGCTAGGATAGACTTATATCCATCACTACCAGATGCTGTCTTTGAGTGTCCAGCAGCACGAGAACCACTCTCGTAGTATGCGTCGGCATCACTTGTTGTTGTTCTTACGTCATCAAGAGAGAAGATCCACTGGTGCTCAAACGGAGCACCAGTGGCCAAGCCAGATGCCCCAACCTTTTGTTGTGTCTGGACGCCGTAGAGACGCAAAGCGCCGGGGATTGAAGAATCGTAACGAGCACTTGTGCGATTAATCGTAGTCCTGAATCCAAAATAAGCCTCTGAAGGATCTGTTAAGCCGCCGTCCGATGCCGTTGCTCTCTGCGAGGTCCCACCGTAAACGACAGATGCAGTGAGATTTTCAAACTCTGGCTGAAGGGATATGGACGACGTTAGATACACTGCCGAGTTATCAACAGCTGCGAAAGAAGCGGTGTTGAGATAAGTATTCGTGGAATCTCTTAATGCGTTAGAATTCCAGAGAAGCATAGCATTTCGGATTGGCCTAACTGGACCAAAAACACCAAATGGCAGCAAGGTAGCGTCGTCTCCTTGCAGCCCAGCTTCTACTTGTGGAGCCACCTCAACCCTAATATAATCAGATTGATTGTCGTACTGCCCTCTTTCTTGGTTGACTCGTCGGTCATAGTCAAACAGTCTAGAGCGATCACCAATTCTAGCTGATATGTAATCAACAGAATTCTGATTCAGGTTTACACCATCAAATCTCTCTATGATAATCGGCCTATTGTCAGTGTCGTTAATTCTTCGAACAACAACGCTAAAGCTTCCGAAGGGCTCCACGTCTGGGTTCGGACTAGCCTTGATGCCTTCGATGGATACTTTTAGGCTCTTCGAGGGATACTCGCCAGCATCAAGGCCAACAAACCTAAACAATGCAGGCATATCACCATAATCATATGAGCCAGTGTTTGAGCTAAGGTCTTGACTAAAGAACCATCCTGTCTTGGCTTCAACAACATTAGAATCACTCTCGAAAGAGCTACCAAAACGCATCTCGTGATATGAATTAAGCGCTGTTCCATCCCTGAGTTCTAGCGGCAATAGCGCTGCGTAGTAGGTTGGTCTTGACGAGACAATTTCACTCAATGTTGTTTCGTAAGTTTCTCCTAACCAGTATAGGTCCTCTTTCTTCTTAAGGGTTGAAACATCTGTAACGCCATCATTTGTTAAAATTGGATTAGTGTTAAGAACTTTTCTAATAAAGTTGTTTGAGTCTCTATTAAAGTTGAAGGTAAACCTCTTTGCCGTCGAGTCCAGTTCGACAGCAGGAGCACCAGTCACTAATTCATTGCTACTAATCATGACAGTGAAATCAGTGGTCGAAACATCCGAGGTGCTACTACCGAACTTCACAATGCTGTTCGTTCCACTATTGACCGAAGACGTTAAGACGATTGAGCCAGTGCATAAATAAAATACCGCTGCCAAAGAGCCGCTAACAACATGACTTGTTGAACCAGATGGCCAAATGAATAACCCAAGACTTCCACCCTTTATGGTAGAACCATAATCCACTGTGGTGGGGGTTCCAGCTGAATATCTCTTGGTAGTAAAGCCTGCTTGAGCATCAGTAGAAGTTGCATTGGGGTTGGACACTCCAAGGAGCCTTACATAATTAACAGGAGAAACACCAGCTGCAAGATAAGCTTGTGCAGCATAAGGGCCATAAGTTGGTCCTTGAAAGTTTCCAGCGCGGTAATCAGCACCACCATTGCCAGGGATCGGGCGACCATACATATTAAGATAATCAGTAAAAGAGTCTACTCGAATTGGGGTCATAGCAGGACCAAAGCGAGAACGGCCTATGATAGCTGGTCCAACTGCCTCTGGTTCTTGTGGAATTTGTGAATTATCAATTTCGTTTAAAAATATACCTGGAGAAACGAAACGGAATCTTTTGACTGACATATAATATCTCCCTTAAATCTCAATAGTAAATAGTTATTTGGAATGGTAAAAGCATTAGGGCTTATAAAATGAAGTTTTATTATACGATGGGACTTCTCCTAAAATAACTTGCTCTCTGCCAATTTTAACATCAACAGCGTTCTCCCTAACTGTTAATTTGGGCCTCTCCTCGTTAACTCCAGCCCCGATTAAGTAACCTAACACTCTCAAATTGATGCTAGTTTGGTAATACCTCTCTTCTTCGCCAAGGTTTTTTGCATTATAATCTTGGGAAAAGCTACCATCGACAAAGCCCTCGAATCTATGCCCATCAGCTGTAATAAAGAAACTCGTAATCTGCCCAGGTCTTGTTATAAATGGTGTAATCAAATGGTTGATCTGCTGCTGATAACTTGTCCTAATTGTTATTGTATAGTTTGTTTTAATATACACCGGAATGGGCATAGTTATTGTTTCATAAACTATTTTTTTTCCCACCCCTGGAAAGTTTTGTTGGCCCGGCCCAATCCCTGAAGTTAGCGTGGCCCTAGTCCGTGACTTATCGGCATTAACGAAATTTGCTGTTTTGTCTTGCTTGATCCGGCGAGCCACGGTGATTGCTCCGCCTTTTGCATCGTTGATGTTTGGAAGATGAGCCCAGGCCACACCTTTAAAATTTGGGTCTTTCTCAATCGACGACCTTTCGATAGATATTAATGGATATTCTAATCTTCCAAGAGGGCCACGAATATTTTCTTTATTTTTCAACTGGAAGGCTCTTTCGGCGGAAACCCAAAGCACTGTAACTTTCTGGAAGCCTTCATTCGTGGTTATGTGTAAATTAAGTTCTTCATCCACATAACGAAACATTGCCTTGTCTATGGTTTCAATTGTTGAAGGAAGTAGGCTGACTTCTTTTATAATACGATTAGCATTCTCAACACCAGTGTGTTCTAAATTGTTAGCGACTATCTTCTCTGGAGGTTTACGTGGCATTGAAAATACCTCTGTTTGTTTGTATGCATTTTGCACTAATTTCTAAAGAATTAGTTAGATTATGCGTCACTTGGCCAAATATTAATCTAGGCTCTGAAAGTGCGACTATCTCAAAGTAGAAATCTCCATATAAAACAAAATCTCCCTCCCTCACGAACAAATCTTGGTCAGATGTTAGGCGGCGTTTGTGAAAGTGAACCATAATTGTGGCGTCTTTTGAAAGTCCAAAGTTATCTGTATGTGATGTTTCATACCCCTGCCAGTCTACAAGGGCATAGACTCTGATAGGAGGAAGGAAATTCTTGACTATTGCTTCCCCGTAAACAGGGTGATAATTTGATGTTTCGAGGTCAATGGGGTAGTAGAGGACCTGCTGACCAATAACTCTTTCGATCAGTTCGTCATTGACTTGTTTGACTAAATCTTTCTCTTTCTGCCCCAGAAAGAGGGGAGGCGGCGGAGAGTCAGGTTGGGACCATTTATTGCTTGCCATTTATCACCCCTGGTAAATAAGAAGCGGAATAGCCTCTTGGATCTTATCAACACTCTCGATAAGACCGGCATCTTGCTCCGCTAGTTTAGGGTAGGTCAGCTCGGCAAGAGTAGTCTTAAGTTCCTCTTTCAATTTATCCTGATCTTCCCTACCTTGTGAAATCAAGGCTTCTCCGTCAAGTTTGACCTCATTCCCTGGGATCGGGATTGATCCAAACTTTGAACGAACTCGTCCAAGTATCTCTTTAACCAAAGCTAGAGCATAACGACGGATCCATTGTTTACCTATTGCATTGATATTTTCATATGGTATGTTGTCAAACGGTAGAGTACCCATATTGTTGATACCTTGCTCTCCGTTATCTATATCTCCAACGCGCTCCCACGGGTCAGTCGCATTTTCAATTGAGAATTCGAACCACATATGTTTAATTAATCCGACTTCTGGCTGGGGGAAGATCCTTAATTTGTTATTGAAAATTTCATAAGAATAATGTGATAGTCTTGTGTATAGGTGATCTTCATAGGCCATAGCTTGAAGTTTGTTTTGCCAAGCTGGGATGATCTCAAATGTTGTGTCATCTGCAAACTGTCCGTAATGATTTAGGTTGCCAACAACATTTAATCCGCCATAGTATCCATAAAATCTCCATACAGCTTGGGGTGTTTTATAAAATACTCTACGAATTGTAACTCTCCTATTTGTCTCATCAGACCCAGTTCCGATAATTGCATTATACGGCACAGGTCCACCTGTAGCTGGTTCGTAATTACTACCGGCATTATCGAGTATCACTTTCTGCAAATCATAATCTTGCTGACCTGCGGTGAGAGTAAAGCTTGCGGAGTAGTGTGGCAGATCGCCCCCAGCAATACCAGATTCATTTGCTATGCCCATAGCAACTTTCTTTGTATACCCAAATTCAAATCTTGGATATCTTAAGTTTACATTAACCCCAGATAAGGAAGTTTTTAATTGCCCATCATTATCAAAAGTCCCGGTTGTCTTACCTAGAAAATCTGACAAGACATTAGTAGCCTGATGTAGATTCATGATGTATGAATATTCTAGTGTAGCTTCCTCGTAAGCTGCATAAACATTCCCTGGCGTGACCTCGATGTCTAAGACATCTCCTCCAAGCTTTTTGTATACAAAAGCAACTTGATCTGAAGCGCCAGAGATAAAATTAGCATCATACAAATTACTAGAAGGATCCGCATAAATGCCTGTAAAATAATTAGAAAGATTAGCTGCACCGTTCACACTGTCGTCAGTGGAACCGGTAGAGGTCAACACAATAGAACTAACTGTGCTAGCGGGATTTAGATCGGGTATAGACAATGAAGACCCTCCGTCTGGTATAAGTAGTAAGTTACATAAACAAAAAGCCCTGGTCTCAAAAAGACCAGGGCTTTAACGACAACAATATGCCAGCCCCGAAGGGCTATCTAGTTATCAGCTACCGCCAGACTCACCAAGGAGGCCGCGACAGATAACAAGACCGTACATGTCAGGTCTCACCATCTTCTTGGCGTAGCGCGTCATGACGCCCTTACGAGGCACAAAGTCCTCAACACCGAAGATGGTTGGAGTGACTTGCAGCGGAACGTAAGGAGCGTAGACATAGCCACTCTCCAGGAACGAACCACCACGACGTCCAACAAGGATGACCGGACGCGGGAAGTAAGGGTCGACATAAACATCGAATTTCTTCGTAAGCTGTCCAACCTTAACTGCACCGATAGAGCCTCGCTCAACGTCGGCTGTCACACTTGCGCGGAAGCCAGCGGTAAACTCAAGGATATTGGCAACTTCAGGTCCGCAAACAATGAAGTTTGCACCACCACGCAGTGTCTTACGGTGGATCTGAGCGGAAACGTCATTGATCGTTTCGACCAGCGTCTCGTACCATTCAGATACTGTACCAGTGAAGTCAGGAGCAGCCGTGGTGGCTCCAACTTCAGCACCGGTATCACGACGGACAAACAAGCCTGGGCTTCTCGACCAATAGAACGTACCAGCCGTAGCGCCGTTAATGAGATCCGAAAGAATCTCATGGTCGATTTCCAGAGCGATTTGTTCCGAAAGAATACTGGTAAGCTCAACTTCTGCGTCCAAGTTATGGTAGGCGTTTAAGTCTTGGCCCAGCTCAGGTGTCCACTTAGCCTTAAGCTTCTTGGTCTGTGCCGTGACTGCAATCGAGTCAACCTTAATATCAATCTCTGGGATAAAGGTGTTACTCTCCAAGAGGAACTCTGTTGCATTAACAGCGCCAATCGGAGTTGCATTAGCGAACGTATCTGCAACAGCACCAACCAGTTGGTTAAGGCCAAGCATCGAGGAACTTAGATCCGTAACAGACTCAGAACCAGTAGATGCAAGCACCACCAGGACCTTAGTGGCATCATCAGGGTCAAGTTGGGTCAAGCGTCGAATAAGTCGACCACCACCCAGACCATCAGCACTAAAGGTGCCAGTGGCTGCGATGGCAACAAAGTTGTCCAGATCAATGTTTGTCGACTCAAGAATCGACTTCTCAAATCTACCAACACAGAACGTACCTCCAAGAGGCAGATCAGGATCGAACTTAAGGGTCTTGGCTCGGAGAAGGCCAGCACCAACCACGCCACCAGGCTGTGTCGGGGATGCGGCAACGGTGTCCAATCGCACATCAGCCAAGAACGTGAATGCACCAGCGGTGCTAATGGAGCCAGAACCAACAGGCGTGATAGCCTTGCTAGTTGTACCAGCGTCAGAAGTAATTGCAAACGAAGCAGTTGGCGACGAATAACCATTGTTCAGGGCATACGGACCAGACTCGGCATTGCCAGCAGTCAGCAAGACACCGCCAGTGATTTGCGAACCAATTCGCCCACCACCATACAGAGATTCTTCCGATGCCGCACCGTCCAGGCCATAGCCGAGACGAGGGAGACCAGGACCATCAGTGGACGTGGTAAAGTCAAGGAAGAAGATGAGACCTGCTGGGAGGCTCATCGGCTGAACGCTAACAAGATCATTAGCAAAAAGCCCAGCGAATACCCGCCGAACTAAAGGGAAAGCAACAGCAGAAAAGCCTTGCACATCACCACCGCCAGAAGCAGCCATGACAGAAGCCTCCTTAAGAAGCTGCTTAGCTTGGTTCTCTAAAAGACGCGCCATACCATGACGCATGTGTTCAACTTCGAGTCCCTCAAGAAGTCCAGTCTTCTCCCACTTGTTAAGAAGAGCGGCACCTTCCTGACGGAGATCGCGATTAACAATACCTTCTGTAAGTTTATTTAATACAGACATTTTAAATCTCCTTTTTATTATTTATTATTTTGGATACCTGCCAAAAGTTGAAATCTATTTTTTAACTCTGATTCGACATTGTTACGTGCGATTTCTCTTCTTGGTACAACGTGTGAAGGTCGCTTGATTGCTTCGTTCAGTGATTCAACTCTAGACGATTTACGCCCAGACACTGCACTCTGAAGGGTTTCAAAAATGACCTTCGCATCTTCAACAGACTTTGCATTACGAATAGATTCGACAATTTCATTCTTTTGTCGCCTATTCAGCGAGGTATTCGTAAGTGACTTATTCTGATAGATAAGTTTCGCATTAGAAAGATTCACTTCTTCAAGCATATCTTTCATAGCAGAAATGGTTTCTGTGAGCTTAGTGTTTCTGGACTCTAGCGACTCATTAGTGAGTGCGAGTCTATCCATACCAGCTTTAATATTTTGCAGTTCTTCTTGTGCTTCGGTAGCAGCAAGACGAGCAAGATTTATTTCTTCTTGATATCTGACGTCCTTCTCGGGTCGGCCAGCCCAGCCAGTAAAGTCGCCATCTGTAATATCAACAACGAGCCTTTCAACGATGCTTCTTACTTCCTCTTCGCTCATGTCCAAAGTGCCCTCTTCGTTCACTTGGCTCTCGCTTGCTTCTCCTAGAATTCCAAAATCCTCTGGGAGTTCTTCGTCGTCTTCTGGCTCAAGAGCCATGTCAGCAATATCTTGTTCATCTGGAGTTAGAGCGACATCAGTAATTTCGATCTCTTGAGGTGGCGGCTCATTGGCAGCTTTTGCATCAATAGTCTGCTCTAAATTGTCAAGCTCGTCTCTTTCGCTCTTTATATATTCTTTAACAGCATCAGCTAGCGAGTCCATATCGAGACTTACAAGACCAGGGGTATCGCTTGATATGCCCAAAGTATCAATGCCAATTTCATCTAGTTCGCCAGTGTCAGTGTCAGCGTCCAGTGTGATATCTTCCCTTGCATGAAGATCATCCAAGTCTTCTTCATCGTCTTCATGCTCTTTTTCCAAAATTGAATTCATAGCCTCTTTTAATTCAGAGCTATATTTTTCAATAATTTGACTTTCCGCTGTTCTTAGAGCAGCTTCCCGCAACTCTTTAGCATCAATAATAGCTTGTTCAATCAGAGATGACATATATATTACTCCATTTGGTCAGTAGTAATTAGTGCCAAGCAAGTTAAAAAGACTAGCGTTCGCTTGACTCTGCTAATTTCTTTAATACTTTTTCTCTTTTTTTCTTTTTTCTGCGGCGTTTGGTTGATGGCTTTTCATAGTAAGAGTTATTTCTTACTTTATTTATTATTCCGCTTTTCTTAACTTTTCGCAAAAACTTACGAATTGCTTTTTCAATGTGTTGGTTTTCTCTAGGCACAACAGTGACATGCGATTCTTTATTACCAACTGACGATGCCGGATTTCTATACGGTCGTCTTCTGTTATCGTAACTCATATTACCTTCTTATTATCAGCCTACTCCGTTAGAACCAGACCAATTGTTAAAACTTCTCACAGGAATTGTTGTCAACCCAGCTGCAATAGACGCAAACTGCGTTTCTGGTGTGTGTGACAAAAGATAGATAGACTTAACCCGGTAATCCGCAGAGAATGACTCGGAGCCTGACAAGATTACATAGTTGTTGTCTACCGTCCCAGTCACACCATGCAAAGAGAACCCGACTCTTAAGTCACCCGTAGAGCCGGTCTCATTCCTGACAATAATAAACTTTGAAATATTTGGTAAATTAATTTCTAAAGGAGCTTGACCTAGTTCTGGCACAGTCAAAGAAGCCGTCAAATACGGCGTAGAACTCACAAGATAAGAGCCAACATTATGAAAGCCAGCTGTATATTTAAAACTTGACATTTTATTCCTCTTTTATAAATAGTATATTCTCTAGAAACCGCTGGTTTTAAATCCATTGGTGACAGTTTTCCCGCCCGAAGATGGTGCTTGAACTCTTGTGGTTGAAAAACCTTTACCGCTACCACCTTTAGTTCTTTTCTTTCTCTTTCTGCGCAATACTTCCCTGTTGTCTTCTGAAGCTGTACCTTCAGAATAAGAAATCACTGGTCTTTTGCCAGCATTACCACCGCTTGCATTTGCAGTGTAAAAACCAGTGGCTCTAGAAACGTTATTAGCTGGCGTCTCGTTACTATAGTCAAAATCGTGACCTATAACGGCAATTTTAAATTCGTCCAAAGATGCTATATCACTTAAGGCTGCATCGTTTAGTGTTATTAAATTATACTCACTAGTAGAGAAAGTTCCGTCGTATTCATCTGAATATTTTGTTGAAGTCACGTTGTTGTAATCAGCGGCAACAAAATTAGTTGATGAATCTCCAGTTGCTCCAGCTGATACCTTGACCACAACAATCTGTGAATCACTGTTTAAATATCCATGCAATTTAAAAGTCGCTGACTCTGGCTTTACAGATATACCACTTGTATCAAAAGCTGCGAAGTATCGACGAATTGAATACTGTGTGCCGCCTGAGTTTGCCTTCTCTCTAATAGCTGCGCTGTATTTATCTCCAGAGGTATCGATAACTTCAGCAACAGCAGCGTCTCTAGCAGCTGACCAGCTTGACTCGTTGTTCATGCGCAGATTGGCATCGCCAGTGTGTGGGAAAATGTCAGGCATTACTCTTCTGTTACCTCTGATAGAATTGCATCTCCCCCGTGAGAGACAATATAGGCGTTGTCTGTGATGGGATCATCGACTAAGTTTTTCTGGGCTGTCGTCCAGTCACTAATCGAAGTGCCAATTAGAGAATTCATCTGTGATTTGAACTCATCTGCTGAAATTTCTTTAGCATGGCCTGGTGCGTAAATAAATTTGATTATATCAACATGCCCGTCAGACCACGCAAACGTCACGCTAAAAGTCCTTATCATCTTATTAGATCCTTCCAGTGGTTTCCACCAACTGCCACAATGCCAGAGATATCCACGCCAGGATCACCAGGATCTTCTCCAGACAGAGGTGACGACATGGATGATGCTGAACTAGGCTCAGGCGCAGCAGGCGTAACATTTTCAAAAATGTCCACGCCATTAAACGAATCTTTGCCGATTGAGCTTAGCAGCCTCTCTCTTTGTTCTTGTAGAGACTTTTCTCTATCTTGAGAATGTCTACTAGAATCAACCAGAGGGCTCTGTTGTTTGCTGGGTGGGCTTGCAGGTATGATAGATTCAGCAACCATGGACCCCTGGAATCCTTTAACAACCTCCGAGATAACGCCAGAAAGAAGCCCATTAGATAAAAGCTCTTCTCTTATGCACTCTCTTATCAGTGGTTTAAGCATGTTTTTTATTTCTGATTTCTTCATTTATAGCCTCTAATATTTTTTCATCGATTGATAGCCAATTGCCCACCTCTTCGGTGTCATCATCTTCTTCATCCTTTTCTTCTTCCTTTTCAACTTTGCTAGGCTTAAAGGTCTCTGGCGGTTGTTCAAAGTCTTCTTCACCTGGCTTGGCCTTGGATAGTTTTTGCTTTCGACGCTCCAATTCTTCCCCTTCATCTTCTTCATATTCAACAGTCGCGATTGACGGCTCGTCTGGCGTATCGGTATCTGAAGTTTCAAAATCCGGGATGTTGATATTAAACTCCGCAATGTCAAGTGCCCCTGGCGGAATGGAGCCGTCTTCGCCAACTAAAGAGTCCGTTACTCCCTGAATTGCTTCAATAAACTGGGATGCGATTGCACTACTGTCCTTTATTGTGTCTCCGAGTCTCGTTTCAGAAATTTTAGAGAAAAGAAATGACACTGATATCACTTCTTGTATGAACTTTCTCATAAGAGAATTTCGATTCTCTGTAATCTCGTTTATGAGCCTCTCGTAATACTGCCTATCGCTCTCATTGTCCTGTTCTTGCAAGTTGGGTGGTAAAAATCTTTTTATTAAGGGATCTTTATTCCCTACAAGGGCCTCGATAATATCACGTATGTTGATAGAGAGAGAAGCAAGAGCTTCGGAAAACTCTTTTTTAAGTTTCTCCTCTTGCTCTCCAATAGGTTCATACCTTTCATCTACCAACGCGAGAACATGCTCTATATCTTCGAATATTGCGTAAGGATCTTCAGCAAACACATTTTCCATGTAGTTAACAAATGGAATATCGCTACTTTCTTCAGGCTGTTCCGTACCTTCCTCATCGCCGCCGCCCTCGTTATCTTCGGAACTCTCTTCGAAAGAACCTCCGCTTTTAAAACTTTCTATTTTATCGTAGACATCATAAAATGTTTGGCTTAGCTGCGAGAAGTCCTCTTCGAATTTCTCGTCAATCCTAAGTGCTTTTGCATCTTCTCTTGCTTCATCCAACAGGCTTGAAACTTTCCCCAGCTCTGTTTGTATTTTTTCGCCATACCTCTGCCTCAAGACAGCTAGCATCGCAAGATCACCAAGCTCCTCTATCTGTTCCAGCGAAGCTAGAGTATCTGCTTGTTGTTGAGTGTATCCAAAAAACTTAGCTATTGCATTACCAAGCTTTTTTCTGGACTTGCCTTTCCCTTTCTGAGATTTCTTGTAGGCTTTTCTAGCTGCCCTACGATCACTGGCGGCCTCATTCAGAAGCTCCTGTACTAATATCTCTTCCAATTGTTTTCTAGATATTTTAACCTTTTTATCCATTTAGAATATCCTCAATGATAGAGCGGACATTCTCCTCTTTGGAAGCAAATGACTTTCCTTCATACACTATATTATCCATAAAAGCTTTTGGAGTGGACGGTTCCGAGACTACATCGAAACATATCAGCTGAAAGTCGTCTTGAACAACAACATGGTCCCTATTGTCAGATACAGAGCCAAGTCCCCTAGAAGATATACCTATCTTGACACCATCAGTAACAAGTGCTCGCAAAGTATTACCAGACGGGGTTGAGAGAACTTTTATTTTTGCCATCAAGACATTGCCATCCCACCATAGTTTCGTAACCATGTGGGAGGCGTTCTTTAGATTTACAACTGAATCGTCTGGGTGGTCTAATTCGCCAACAGCACGGCGGTCTTCAACAACTTTTATGTAGTTTTCCACTTCTCTTTTTAGTATCCCAGAGGGATACCTTCTACCATTGCCGTTCAGCCGTTCGGCTTCGTGGCACTTACCAACAAGGTAAAGTGATTTGCCTTCCGACATTTCACGTTTTTCGCTCTCTGTAAGAACGTCTAAGCACATCCCGTCTGGGCATAGCTCATAGAATTCTCTTAAAAGTTGTTTTCTCATTATGCTTATTTACCCTCATTTCTTCTCTAAGCGGGCGCTACCCGCTTGAGTTACTTACCCTTACAACAACGACGAACATCTGGAATGTTTAGTAACCGCATTGTTCAGCTCCTTTATCAATCTTTATCCCGTCATCCCCAACAATCATAGATAAGATATAGGAGGTTCCGGCCCCAACACAACCGCATATTAAGAAATTTGCAAGTGTGTATTCAAAAGTAAATAGTTCTGTCCATTTGTTAATGACAAATAAAAACCACCCTGAGTGGAACCCAAAACAGAGTGGGCAATGGAATAGCTTTCCAAAACCATTAAACCAATCTTTAGATGGCCTTATGGAGTTAAAAATACTTGCATATACTATAAGAAAGGTCAGTCCGTATGATGCAAGTATAAACCAAAGTAAATCCACTAATCCTCCTACTCGTAAGTAAATGATTGATAATACATGGAGTTGGCATAAGAATGCATGTTAGTATTAATAGAACCTTTTCGCTCCTCTTGTGGAACCTCACCAAGTTCTGTAGAGTCCTCGCTGTCTGGGTCTGTAAGAGTGTCATTGACAAGCTCTTCATAGTCTTCTGCAAACTCGAAGTAAGGTCTTTCCTGCTCAATAAAATTATGAATATTTAGTAATAGCATCTTTATCACGCTATACTTGTCGGAAGTGAAATAGTTTGCCTCTAGGCTGCCATAAACATTGCCGCCCAAGACAGAAGTTGGATCGATCATCCCCTTCTTAAATAAGAAGTGAAACAGCCTATCTTGAGCACCATACACATAATCCGACATTGAGTCTTTTGGAAAAGTGACTATCTTATTTATCTTAGGGTAGATGACAATGATGATATCAGCATGATCGAAGATCATTATGTCATCATGCAGGTTTTTACCTACTTGCAGTTTAATTATTTGCTTCGTTGTGACAGACTCTGGCTCTTCGTTGCCAATCTTAATTGTTATTGCCATCTTTTTTAAGCTCCCTTGCAAGTGACTGAAGTTTTAAAACTTTACCAATGATGCGTTCGTTGATTGGTTCTTTCTTAAATCCTTCAATCATATGAAGTACAGAATCAAGCTTCTCGCTCAAGATTAAATCATCCCTGTGGGATGATTTAATATGTTCTCTGATCCTGCCTATCTCCTCGTTCAGATAAGATGTGAATTCATGACCACCATCCGAAAAAGATAAGGTGTATTTATGAATTAGAGTCTTTTGTTCCTCAAGTAGTTGATCGCCGTACTTACGATTAAACCTCTCGATCACTGCTCTGTAAACTATTTGATCCATAGGTTCCATATTGGATTGCTTATTTACAGATGGCGCTGCCATAACAATAGACATCAACTTTTTTTCTAATATTACTCTTTGCTTTGGTGTCCCATCTTGATTAAAAATTTGTGAAATAGTCGCCAACGTCTTATAATTTGGAACGAAAACATTAAAACTATCTCTACCTAAATTCTTATTAATCCAGTTGATGAGTCTTGTTTGCTCATTAAATATTACTTTTCTATCAAGCCGAGCGTATTCTCTCTTACTTTCTTGAATTAAAAAATGAGCTGTATAAGAGTCCACCTTTTCAAACTCATATAAATTTTTATAAAGAGTAAAGTCTTTGCTCAAGGGCTTGTTTTTATAAAAGAATTCCTTTATAACTGACTTGATAATATTGGCTCTGTCTGCCTGTTTCTTAAGAGATGCTATAGCAAAATGCTTAACGAGGATCTCATAAAGAAAAGCGGTATTTCTTTTCTTATTGTGTCTAAGTCTCATTCTTTTTCTCCAAAGATTCCAGAAGTGCCTCGACTTGCGTTTTAGTAGCAAAAAGCTGCCTTTCTTCTACATTGTAATTAGTAGCGTTTTCATATAGATTTCCAGTTGTTAAGTTTTTTAATTCGAACCTCCCAGGCATATTTGTCCTTGGAGTTGTCCTTGTTCTATCCTTAGAGACACCCGCCTGGTCTTTCATCGACAAGACGTTTCGTCTGCTGGCATTGTTTCTGGGCCTCTCACCATAATAGTATGTACTACCTGATGGTCCTCTCCTCCTTTTCTCTGTCTTGCCCCATTTGT
>TARA_R110002074_G_scaffold7751_10_pt1 | contig 24336 bp, 10 predicted proteins | sample TARA_R110002074 | Tara Oceans TARA_R110002074 (sample SAMEA4397215) | marine metagenome | biome: Polar Biome; feature: [MIX] marine epipelagic wind mixed layer (ENVO:01000061); material: water (ENVO:00002006), including particulate matter (ENVO:01000060) such as... | depth 10-100 m | reverse complement strand
GGTGGTGTAGACTATGCTTGCTCGAGCGATCCATCAAGAACTAGTCAAAACAATTGTGATGATCTTGCAACTCCAGCATCACCGAGTCATTAGGAGGGTTAGATGGTCAACATTCCAAATATACCAATCCCAAACGCACCAACCATACCTTCGATACCATCACTTCCTAAACTACCTGCGTTGGGTGGAGGTGTTGATCCAACAGCAGCATTTGCTGACTTTCAAAATAAATTAGCTGAATCAGGTCAAGATGCAACTCTGTTAGATATCAAAGCAAAGCTACAAGAAAAAGCTGGTGATATAGGTAATACAGATTTTGCTGGTCTAAGTCCAGCAGATCTAGCTTCAAAACTCGATGAAGCGTCTGCAGCAATTGAAGGTTCTATTTCTAGTATGTTAGATAAAGCCAAGCAATTGGAAATACCTAAAATCAGCTTGCAAGAAGAGATGGGTAAGATTCTAACAGGTGTGTCAGCTGATGTCAGTGGGCTTACAAGTAAACTAGCTAGTGCTAAATTCCCTCCTGGACTAGAAATACCGGATGTTGGTAAGATTGCAGCTGATGTAGGTGCCGCCCTTCCAACACCTGATCTAGGAGGCTTAAATGCAGGTCTTGCCGGGCTTGCTGATAAGGCTGCTGGTCTCTTAAAAGGAAATACGCCATCGTTACCTTTTGGTGGTGGTATGTCTTTGGATATTGGTATAGGAGCTCCATCAGGATTTGATCCTGCAAAGCTAATTCCAAACATTAAGTTAGAAGAACGAAAGATATTTGATGAAGATGGTGCTGAAATAGGTACTGAAATAGTTGCTACATTAGAAGGTAAACCAGCCACAGCACCTGTTATTGATGAGGCAGACGAGTCAGCAATACCTGATTACATTCCAACTGATCCTGTTCCAGTTACCAAGAATCCTTTCCTCAAACTAGAAGCTGCGTTGGTTGGCGCTGGTAGACAAGCATTCTCTAAATTTAAGTTACCTGTAACAACCAAAGTAGAATTTGATCCAGCAACTGGAGAAAATATTGTTTTTGAGGCATCTGTGGATGAGAGTGGAGCAGAAACATTTACAGCATCCGGATTTGATACGCCAGAAGCATTTGAACAAAAGTTCAACGAAGGTAGAAAAGCTGCGTTAGCCAAAGTGAAGGAAGCATCTGGTGCTGCACGTCAGCTCTTGGCAGAAGGTACAAATGCAATGCAAGAAACATTCAAAGCACTTGGAAGTATTGTTGGAAGTCCTCCGAAGCCAGAAGCACCAGAGGGTATAATTAGTGACGCTAAGAAGAAAATCATCAGGGATCCAGTTACAGGAATCGTTATAAATACTTCACAGATGGAGGCTATATCAGGTCAATTGGCTGCAAAAACTAAACAAATTGATGCGAGTGTTGGTAGTTTCTTCAATCGACTTGGTCATCCATTGACCGAAGATCAAAAGTTGGGTAACTTCCCAGCAGACATTACTTCAGACGGTGTGTTTTCGGACGAAGAAGAGGACCCATTTAAGGATGCACCAGAAACCACACCTGAGGAGTTTAACAAGAAAATGAAAGCATTAGAACTTCCAATAAGGTTTACTGGTGGTGGGTTTGGTACCAAATGAGTAAAGTAACAACCGTAACTGAACAAACCAGAACAAAAGAAACCCCTGTATACATTGATATCAATTCTAACTTTGATAGAAATGCAGTAACAGGTGAAGTATCCAAAAAGACAAACGTTGATGCGGTGAAGCAATCCGTTAAGTTTTTGCTTCTAACCGATCCTATGGAAAGACCTTTTCAACCATTAATTGGTGGTGGATTGAATGATTTGTTATTTGAGAATGTAGACGCTGGTTTGCAGATTAGAGTAGAGCAAATGATAAAAACTACTCTATCAAATCACGAACCCAGAGCTGATTATCTTGGATCAAAGATAAGTTTTGATCCTGATAGAAACGGTGCTAACATAACAGTTAACTTTATGATCAAGAGGTTGAGGGAGAAAGTAAGCATCAACGCTTTTATAGAAAGATCAAGATAACATGAGAGTTATTGATCATAATAAATATTTTACGAAGCTGAATGGTAATTTGGTCCCACCAAGCGTAAGGCAAAAAGTACTAAACAGCTTTACCGATGAAGATTATACAGTGAGAGAGTCGAGACAGCCTGATTGTGTGACAGGCGTTGATTATAGCAAAGAACATGTTGTTCGTGGCAAAAATGGAATGGAAGCCAGAAAGGTAAAACCTTACTTTGATTGGAGAAAAGTAGATAGAGATAAATTCAGTGATGAGTTATTACATGAGGTAGCCGATCCAATATTGGAAGGCATGAAACTAAATCCTCCAGAGCTTTCGATGGGAATATTCAACACATATCTACCATTGGATCCTCACAGAGATTCACCGTATGTATATTCCTCTATAAATATAGCATTGGCTGGTGACAGTCATTCTCCTGTGTACTTTTATTCGTTGAGCAAGGAGAATAATAGTAAAGAAAGCAATGCTGAATATTATCGTTATGATGGATTTGTTCACGACTTGGTTTATGAAACGGAAGTGTCGTATCATAATGATGTTGTAATATTGAATACAGATGAGTTGCATTCAGTTACATATTTTGATGAACCTAGAGTTTTATTGAGGATTTACCTTGGAATGACATATGATGAGATAAGTCAACACATAGAGGCAAACCTGAAGGATATAGTAAATGCCTAGCAACAATGAGCTCATAGTAGCTAATCTAGAGTTTGACACAATTAAGTCAAACCTTAAAACATATATGGAAGGCCAGAGTATTTTCTCTGACTATAACTTTGATGGTTCATCACTTTCTGTGTTGCTAGATATTCTTGCATACAACACATACTACAATGGGATTTATCTTAACAAAGTAGCTTCAGAAATGTTTCTCGATAGCGCAAATGCCCGAGATAGTGTTTATTCTATAGCTAAGACGTTAAACTATATACCTCAATCATATCAATCTTCAGTTGCATTTGTTGATATAGATGTCAACCCCTCCAGTAATCCTCATTCGATAGTTGTACCAAGATTCTCTACATTTACTAGTACTGTTGATGGAGTTGCGTATACGTTCTCTACAAACAATAACATAACAGTTTATGCAAACAATGGATATGTTGCTAGCAATGTAGCAATCTATGAAGGTGAGTTGCTCACAGAGATTTTCGAAACAAGAGAGAGCAATCAAACATACTACGTCAACAACTTTGATGTTGATGTTAGTAGTATTACAGTTAAGGTAGTAACATCTAATACAGACAGCACCAATTCTGAATATACCAGAGCTAATAGTTTATTCGGTATTACAAGCACTTCAAATGTGTTCTTCATGGAACCAGCTTCAAACGGAAGTTACAATGTGCAGTTTGGTAATGGCACCTTTGGTAGAAAAGTAATCAATGGTAATCTAGTACAAGTTCAGTACCGTATCTCTTCTGGTGATGCTCCTGATGGTGCTAACTCATTCACAACAGATGGTGTTGGTGGTCATCCCGCATCTGTTAGTTTGGTTACCAGATCTTCTGGTGGAGCTGTATATCAATCTCTTGATGATATTAGATTCGAAGCACCTCGAGCATTAGCAACACAAGAGAGAGCTGTAACAAAGGAAGATTACAGAACAATTGTTAAGAACCAATTTACTGATATCACGTCGATGAACGTCTTTGGTGGTGAGGATTTGAGTCCTCCTCAGTTTGGTAAAGTAATAATGGCCTCGAGAAGTTCAGCGTTTGATCAGATACCGGAAACAATTAAACAAGATATGATCAACTTTATTAAACCTAAGGTGCCTATTGGTATTACAGCTGAGATAAGAGATCCGGAGTTCATCAACATTAAATTAGATATGAATGTAAGATTCAATGGCAATGCAACAACACAAAAACAATCAGAGATTCAATCTGTTGTTGAAAATGCAATATCAACATTCAATACAGATAATTTAGATAAGTTTGATGTTGTATTCAGACAAAGTAAATTATTGGAAAAGATTAATGAGTCAGATCCAGCGGTGCTGAGTAATGATGTGGATGTAAAACTAACTAAAACCATTATTCCATCTGTGGATAAGAAATTTGTTAAGGTCTTAGATTTTGGTAACCCAATTAAGATAGACAATCCGATCGATAGTGCTACGCAAGATAAATTTGTCAACTCATCAACACCAGCTGTAGAATCTGAGGTATTTACATTTGAGGGAACAGCAGGAGCTTCAATTAGAGATAATAGTAATGGTACTCTAATGATCGTTGCGGCAAACACTACTGATCTAACTGTTTTACAAAGTGATATGGGTTCTGTTGTTTACGGCACGGGTGAGGTTTCTTTGGCTAATCTTGTTGTTAATGCATTTTCTACTGGTACAAATTCGATTAAGATATTTGTTAGGCCAGAGAAAGCAGATATTGTTGGAAGGAACACGCAAGTGGTTCGAATCCGGACTGAGGATACGACGGTATCAGTTGAGACGGAACTTGTCTAATGGCTTTAACTGATGTACATGATTCCATATCAGTATTTGTACAGAGTCAATTTCCACAGATATATGAGTCTGAGGATGGACAACTATTCATTACGTTTTTACGGGCTTATTATGAATACTTAGAGCAGAGCGATAAAGAGTTAGGTATTTCTCGTGATCTTCTTGAACAAGCAGACATTGATCAGACAACATCGACATTTCTAAAGCACTTCAAGAAGACATATCTTTTTAGTATACCGGAAGAAACTACTGTTGACTTTCCGTTTCTTATTAAACATATTTTTGATTTGTACAGATCTAAAGGATCGCAAAGAGCTCTCGAATTATTTTTCAGATTAGTGTATGGTGTTAACTCCGATCTGTATCTTCCCTCCGAACATATATTTAAGGCATCGGATGCTAAGTTCGTAGAGCCAAGATATATTGAGTGTCACGAAGGTAACTCGAGTACATTGCAAGGATTGTTGGGTTCAGAAGTAACTGGCTCAAAGTCTGGTGCAACAGCATTCGTATCTGCTATAGTTGAAACGAGAGGCAGGAACCACCGAAAGCAAGACTATGTTGTTGAAGAAGGAACATCTAGTGAGTTTATAGGATCGGTAATTATTCATGTTCTGTTCTTATCACAAATGGTTGGTGAGTTTGTTGATAATGAAGTTATTACCAATGGTACACAAAGTATAAGAACAAACGGATCTCTTAGTGGCTTGTCAATTAGCTATTCTGGTCCGGACTATGAACTTGGTCAGGAGTTAATAGTTGAGCAATTGAATGGAAAAGCAATTCCTGGACGAGCGCGAGTTACAAGTCTTAGACAAGCATCTGGTGTTCCAAGTTACACATTACAAAATAGAGGATCAGGATACTCCACTAATAGCTTCTTTAGTAATGTAGCTGTCTCAGATCATATTGTCACTGTGCAGAACATATCAAACAGTGAACGTAATCCTGTTAATTATATTGAAGGTGAGGCTACAAACGAAAAGATTGTTTTGGAAGATATCTTTGATAGAGGAAAAATTATCCTAGAACAAGATTTCGTTGTGGAACAAACAAGCCCAGCCAATTCGTTCCATACATTTGAAACAGTTGTGTATCCCAGAGTAGATATTGGATTTACTGCTGATAACGAAAATATGTTATCGTCAGCAAACTCTCAAAGCGTATTAAGATTATTTGATGGTGATATTGAAGTAGCAAACGGTAAAGTCTCTAGTGTCTCAAATGCCACCGGTGAGTCCACAAATGGTGTTGTAACAGTATTTGAAGTAACAGGAAACTTTGGTTTAGAAGATTATGTTATACTAGAAGATGGTGATACATTACTACAAGAAGATGGTAGTAGTAAGTTAACGTATGAAACGTCCGGTACTGCTAACTCATCATTTGTTCTGAAATTGAACGGCAACGATGCAATCAATGCTGCTATGTCCAACACAACCAATAACTTTGTTTCGGCAACATTTCTTGCTGATAAAGTAAATACATCTAATACATCAGAAACAATTATTGGCATGACAGCAAACACTGGTGTAATGTTGCAAGTTGCTCAATCGATGATTCGAGGAGAAACTTCTAACACAATTGCTGATATTACTGGTAATCGATCTCCAGCTATTGTAGCAAATATTTCTATTACTAATGTGAGAAGTCTTGTTGCCTTGGATATTAATACAGATTATGTTACAGACACATTTGCAAACACAAGACTTAATGCGGCTTATTTTGGATTTGATAAGGCTAATACAGCAAATGTAGGAAATGTTTTGTCCGAAGCATTAACAACACACAGTGAAAACTTTGGACAAATTGAGCAAATTAGTGTTGAAGAGACAGGGGATGGATTCACAGCTGATCCTCCTATATTAGTACAAACTAGGTATCTTGACGGCTTCCTTGCTAATGATGTTAAGATCAAATACAGTGACTTAGCTATTGCCTTTGAAGAAATACAAGTTGGTGAAGTCCTCAAGCAGGCAGCTAATCGTGAGACACAAACGCTTACATTCAGTAATTTCAGTAGTACCAATACTCAAAATTTTGCTATTGGTCAAGGTGTGAAGCAGGTTGTAAACAGTACTGTTGACATATTTGCTGTCGTTAATGCTGTGGTCAATACTACTGCATTGACTCTAGGTGAAATAAGGTCGATTAATTCAACATCGATAGTTACTGGAACTGGTCATGGTGTTACATTCACAGCCAATAACATAACCCAGCTTGGTGTGGCCGCAGCTAATTCAGTCAACACAGTCGCAACACAAACAAATGCTACAGCAGAGTTTTTAGCTTTTGGTGAGATCTTAACATCTAATACTGTAACTCGTGAACTAACCATGAGAATGATAACCACTAATGATTTCAAACCAACTGACTCCACTTGGGGTAGACTGCAATCCAACAACAACTCCAAATCAGCAAATGTAGATGAGGTTGGTTCAGCTGAAGATGCAAATGGCTATATTACATTTGATACGGCAAAAAGGCTTGGTTTGAATGCTAATGTTAATGCTGTTGTTGAAACAGGAAACAATCTAGTTAATACAACTAGCATTATTGAGAGTGGTTACAACTTCAATAACGGAAAAGATTTTGTTTTCAGATCAACAAGCAACAACGAGATTATGAAAGCTAATGGTACTGTTGTTGTGCAGGGTACCGGTAGGTCCAAGGGATTCCATCAAACGGATACTGGATTTGTTAGTGATCCTGAAAACTTTATACACGATAATAATTTCTATCAGGCATACTCATATCAAGTTCTGTCGGAGTTTTCAATAGATAAATATGAAAAACTGCTTAAAGATGTGATTCATACAGCTGGGTTCAAATTGTTCGGTAAAGTGATGTTAACACCATATGTAACGGGCGATCCAGAGATTTCTGAGTCATCAATAACACAATCGTAGGTTGAGGAAATGGCAAGTAAATTATATACAGCTTTTAGTGTAAACGCAGCAGATCAGTTTGTAGAGTCTTTAGCAGAGACTGTGGCTGATCATTATTATGTTTCGTACGGTAAACATGTTGATTATACCGAATCAAGCACTCCTGCTCCATTAGATTCAGCAGCCAATTCAATCTGGCAAACCTACGATGAAATGATTGGTGGTAAGAGAGTTGGGGAAGCTGATGTTACACTTGGAATCCAAAATTATAATTGGACAAATGGTACAATATATACGGCTTATGATAATACCTCCACGACACTAGAAGGTAGTCAATTTTATGCGACTACCACTGAGGGAACAAACAGACACGTGTGGAAGTGTGTTGATAATAATAGTGGCGCTGTGTCTAATCAACAGCCTCTATTTTCAACAGTGTCCAGTTCTTTAGAACAGATAACAATCAATACAAACGATGGTTATCAGTGGAGATTTATGTATACTATTGATGATACTACAAACAACAAGTTTAGTTCTAACAATTTTATTCCTGTAGTAGCACATTCTAACGCTAGCGGTAATGCAATCAACGGTGCAATTGATTTCTATAAACTGAGCACTTTTGGTAATGGGTATGCAGTGTTTGCAAATGGCGCTGTTGTTTCAAATGGATCAACTACGAACACAACAACATTTACCATCAACTCCGACAACTTTACGCTGTCATCCAATGATGATTTTTACAATACGTGCGGTATATATTTTACCGCAGGTGCTGCTAATGGACAATATGCTTTAATTAGTGATTGGGATGCTTCGGCAAACCAAATTACATTATCAACAGCATTAGCTGCTACACCAAACACATCTTCAAGGTTTGAAATTACACCAGATGTTAGTGTTGTAGGAAACGGTACCGGTGCTAAGGCAAGAGTAAGAATTAACACATCAACAAACACAGCTGCTAATGTTCAAGTTATTCAGAGAGGATCGGGATACACCCATGCCGAAGTCACAATTACAGGAAACAATTCAGGAGGTGCCGCAGCAGCTCGTGCAGTTATTAGTCCTCCGGGTGGCCATGCTTCTGATCCAAAAAACGAACTTTACGCACGTTATGTAATTATTAGTACTGAATTTGCAAACAACGAGCTGTTAAATTTACAAACGCATAATGATTTCCGTACAGTTGGCTTACTGAAAAATCCTCAGTTTGCAAACGTACAAGTAACTTATGAAAACTCAAGTGCGACACTCGGTGTTGGGAATACGGTTTCCGATTCGGTTACAGGCGCTACCGGAATAATCCACTTCAGCAACACCAGTGTAATTCAACTATCTAATGTTGTTGGTACCTTTATTCCTTCAAACACAATTTACACTTCCAACGTAACAATATCTGGCGCAGGCACTGCTAAACAGACAGCAGTAAGAGTCAATCCGGATGATACTAGATCGAATGGTAACTTCTTCCAGCAGACTACTAAATATAATATAAATATGACTAGTGGTGGAACATTTTCTGAAGATGAGGTTTTAACGCAAGATAATTACACTGGAAACGCAGTTGTATATTTTGCTAATACGTCTCAAGTTGGTGTTACATCTCTTAAAGGAACTGGTTTTGCGGAGGACGTTAGTAGGATTGTTACCGGAGGAACATCAGGACAAACAGCAATCATTACCGACACAATCCGTCCAGATCTAAACAGCGGTTCTGGTACTGTTTTATATTTGGAAAATATTGCGCCGGTGAGTAGATCAAACACAACCACAGAAGCACTAAAGCTGGTGATTAAGTTTTAACAGGAAAGAATAAATGGCTATATCCACCGATCTCAATGTAACACCTTATTTCGATGATTTCGATGCTAATAATCAGTACGAGAGAGTTCTGTTTAAGCCAGCTGTACCGGTTCAGGCAAGAGAGTTAAACCAGGTACAGAGTACTTTTCAGAATCAAATCGAGAGAGGATTTGATCATATTCTGAAAGATGGCGCTATTGTAACTGGCGTGTCGAAGGTATATAGAAAGCTGAATTTTATTAAAATTAAAGATGCGTTTCCTGCAAACAATTCAACAGCAAACATTTTTGATTTTGCTAATGGGCACATTGTCGATGCTACATCCAATCTCATTATGTCGATTGATTCTGTAGCAGATGGATTTGAAGTCAAAAATCCGGATCTTAAAACAGTATATGGAAGATATACAGCCACTGGCAACACCACATTATCCAATGGTGCTGTACAAGACGTTGGACAGTTCAGTTCAGGCAGACAAGTAACATTCTATCCATCTAATGGTCAAATATCTGGTGTCACAATTTCAAATAGTGGAACAGCATATTCAAACGGTGATACGGTTGTATTCAATGGTACATTTGGCTCTAATGCTCAGGGCACTGTTGTAACGGATGCTAGTGGTAATGTGACCAGCGTATCAATGACAAACGCAGGTTTGAATTATCGATACATCGATGTTGTCAACGTTTCAATCTCAACAACTACAGGAACAGGTGCTAATCTTGTTGCGGTCGTTAATGCTGGCGCCAATCTGGAAATTGCTAATTCGTCGTTTCATCTGACAGATAATGTTGAATTTAATACTGTCGGCGCCACGACTAAATTGTCAGTTGATGAAGGAACAATATATCAAAAAGGAGCGTTTCTAACCGTTAGACCGCAGGGTGTAATAATTAAAGCGCACACAACATTACCTAGAAACATGGTTGTTGGTTTTGAGGTTGATGAAGCTGTTGTTAATAGCAATGCTGATTCAACGCTGCTTGATAACGCTCAAGGATTTAATAACGAAAAGGCACCTGGTGCTGATAGAATGCAGTTGACACCAGTGCTGAAAGCAATACCAGTTGCAGAATCCGATGCAGCAAACACATTCTTTCCATTTATTCGATTCAATAGTGAAGGATCGTTGATTGAAACAAGGCAGCAAAACAGATATTCAGCGCTTGGTGCTGAGATGGCTCAGAAGAGATTTGATTCTGATGGCAACTACTCTAAACAAAAATTTACAGTATCATTTCAAGCCAATACGGCAAATACCAACCAGACGGTTTGCGTTGTTAACCCTGGTATAGGATACGTTCGAGGGTTTCGAAACGAGCTTATTGGTAAGTCACGTTTAATATTCAGAAAAGGTACTGATACAGCGAACGTAGCGGACGCTACATTCTCACAATCGTTTGGGCACTATGTTAAAATAAAAGAGATGGTGGGTTCATTCGACTTCAACAACAGCTGTGAAGTCTTTTTGATGGATGTATCTGGCAAAAGAATTTCCTTTGCTGGAACCTCAGTTCCAACAGTTCCAACAACAAATGCATCGACGAACACTACAATTGGTAGTATAGGCGGTACGGTAACAGGAGCTGGTCCTGCATACACTGGTACTGTCATTGGTCGAGCCAGAGTTAAATCTATTATCTTGGAATCGTCGTCCACTTCAGTTTCAGACCCTGAAGCATTATTCCAGGCATTTTTATTTGATATCCAGATTGCAGCAGGTAAATCATTTAACGACGTCAAATCAATGTCGTACTTTACTGGCTCAAATGCTGGTCAAGGATTTGCTGATTTAGAATTAGTTACGGACCCAAGACAAATACTTGATCAGCGGTTTGTTACTAGTGAAACAGATGGTGACACAATAACTCTTGAAGAGTCTGGAGGATTTGGTCGAATTATAACAGAAGATTCTGGATTGACCCAAGCACCAGATATTCCAAAAATTATTGAACCAGAGTTTAGAACACATATTCGTAAGATTGGTCGAAAGGGCGTAAAGACGTTGGAGCCTAGTGGATCAAGTACAGTTCGTTATAATTATCGAACAATACTTGATGGTACACTAAGTACTGCTGGACAAGTATCATTTACACTTAGTGGTAATCAGATATTTGACTATACATCGTCCGGTACGCTTTCTGACGATGAGGAGAAAGAAGTTCTTCTGATTGCTAATGGTACGACATCATCGGCTCAGACAGCAGCTAGGACTGGCACACTAACAATTACAGCCACATCCAATGTTATCACTGGTGCTAGTACATTGTTTACATCACAATTGAAGAAAGGTGATTTCATAAGAACATCTTCATCTGGTGATAATGAATACTTCCAGGTAAAACAGATTCGAAGCAACACCGAGATTCAAGTTGATAGAAGTGCATCTGCTACAGCAGGTAGCTTGACGTATAAAAGATATCTTCCAGCTAGTTTGGCAATTGATCTGAGAGGCACAACATCATCGAATGTGCAAGTTAGTGCTGATCAAAAAACCCTAACATTTAATGCTACAAGAGGTGATACCCTCGAGAGCACAATGCCAGTTAGAGCTTATCTTAATGTAAGACGGAACGAGGCCTCTAAGCTAACAAAGACGTTGCACAGCAATACATTTGTCAGAATCGATTGTAGCAATAACGCTGGTGGTACAACAGGTCCTTGGTCACTTGGTGTTCCAGATGTACTTGAACTTCAAGCTGTGTATGTTGCAAACGAATTTGCTCATATTACCAGTAACCTGGCCGCAAGCTCAACAACCACTGTTCATGACTTCTCTGACCATTTCAGACTGCAGAGAAATCAAAAGGATGGGTTTTACGACATATCAACACTTGAATTATTCACACCAGACAATCCAAGTAAGTCGGCACCCACGATTGCTTCAGGATCTAAGATTATCCCAGTATTCAAAGCGCTTAACACAGACACATCTGGTGGTGGTATAGGTTTTTATAGTGTTGATAGTTATCCAGTGGACGACACAACAGCAACACTACCTAGCAACAAGATAAGAACAGAAGATATTCCTGTCTATGTTTCTCCGACGTCTGGGGATCAATTTGATCTCAGAGACTCGATTGACCTTAGAAGGGTGGCTGCAAATACAGCCAACAACATTGCAGGTTGGAACTCATTTGGCAGTATCGACGTAACAGCTGCAACATTGAATCCTAATACAACAGTTACGTTTACTGGTGAACAGTTTAACTTCTCACCTAGAAAACGACTTTCAACTGACTATGAATATTATCTACCACGTAAAGACGTTATTGCAATGTCGGAAACCGGTAGAGTGCAAATAGTTGAGGGCGCTGCGTCAGACAATCCGTCCTTACCGTCAGTAGATTCACAACAGATTCTTGTTCTTGGTAATGTGAACGTACCAGTATTTCCAACATTAACAGTAACACAAGCTGAAACAGCTCAGAGACCTGATTATCGTATAACCTATAGTGACAGACAAGTCAGAGGTTATACAATGAAAGATGTTGGTAAGATCCATGAGTCTGTGAAGCGGTTAGCTCAGGTTACATCGTTGAGTACCCTTGAAACATCTGCAACTGATCTTGTTATTCCTTCAGCGGTTGATCCAAGTCTAAACAGATTTAAGAATGGTATCCTGGTGGACAATTTCAAAACGACAAAGACGTCCTCACAAAGACATCCAGAATTCAAGGCATCGTTTAACAAAGCGCTCGGTACTATATCTCCTAGACACGAGCAAGTTCGTGTCCCTCTCAATGTTGTAGCAGCATCAGCAAACAATACTACTATCACTGGTAATACTGTCACGTTGAACTTCACCAACAAAATTTTAGCTGAGGTAGATAGTGCAACGTCGAGAAGAACAGTTGCAACCATGTCATACAGATACAGAGGCAAAGTTACAATGTTGCCATCTGATTATGATAACTGGGTCGATACTCGATTTAGACCAGAAGATCAAGTCACAGCAACCATTGACTTGGGTGCAAGTGCTGAGAGTTTAGCCAGAATTGTTGAACATGATGTTGATTTTCAACAGCCTTCAACCGACGTCGCGGTCAATCGCATTGAGGAAGTTCTTAGTGGAGTAACAACTACATCATCTAGTAGTCAGTTGACTCAAATAGGTAATGGATTATTCAATCAGCAGATTACTAATACGATTCTGAACGAAACGCTTGCTGTAGAAACAACAACAACTTCTACAACACAACGAAATGTTATCGACAGTGTTGAAACATTTGATACTATTAGCTTTGGTTCTTTTGTTCGTGATATTAGAGTTGAACCGTTTATGAGAGAGCAAACAATCTCATTGTACTTTACCGGTGTTAAGCCATCAACAATTCATCATGTTTTCTGGGACAAGACAAATGTAGATGAACATGCTAGACCATGTACCATTAGAGATGCTGCAATCACAGCTGGTAGCTTTACACATGAAGACTTTGAACCAACAGACGCTAAGGGTAGTACAGTTAGATCAAATGAACGAGGTGAGATTTTTGTTCAGCTGCATATTTTACCTCAAACATTCAAAGTTGGTAGCAACGAAGTTACAGTAATGAACCAGCCATCTTACAGCTCAATTACCCAAGCGCCCAGTTCGTTTGCTGTTGGTACTCACAACTCTAGTAACTTTGGAGTTGACAAAGGTTCAACGGAATTGACGTTGCGTAATGTGGATTTCAACAAAAGACGGCTTGCTGATGTTCAAATTGAAACAGAGAACACAATTGAAAATAGAAGTGTAGTAGTTAGCCAAAGCGTCACAGCTCAATTTGTTGGTAGTATTGGTGGTGCAAACGAAGAGCAGGGTGATGGGGATGGGGCTGACTGCGGAGATCCATTGGCACAAACATTCTTTGTTAAGCCACCTCGTTTGTTTGGGGGCGCTGGTCGCGAAACTTCGGCTAATGTTGAGACTATCAATGCAGACAACAGAATTACTTCAAGACCGAATAATGAATCTCCAGAGGGTGTTTTTGTATCAAAAATAGATGTGTACTTCGCACAAAAAGATCCATCGATGGGAGCTATCGTGGAGTTAGTTGAGACTGTTAACCATGTACCTACAGATAGAGTGGTACCATTCTCTCAAGTCCATAAGAGAGCTGATCAGGTTAATGTTAGTACTGATGCTTCGGTAGCAACTACATTTGAGTTCAATGGTTTGATATTCTTGAGAGCAAATAAGACATACGCAATACGTGTAATGACTGATGGCTCCTCACCTCTGTATGAGGTTTGGACACATACCATTGGTCAGCCTGATGTTACAACACCAACAAAAATATCAAACAAAGACTTGCATGAAGGAAACTTGTACGCATCGAATAACATGCGTAACTGGACACCGTTACCTCATGAAGATATTAAGTATACGCTTTATATGGCTGACTTCTCACCATTCGAAGGAACAGTCCAGCTTAGAAATAGTAACATAGAGTTTATGTCAGCTAACTCGATGAATGGAGTGTTGTTAGCTGGTGAAAAAGTGTTTAAGTTTGGTAACACAACGGTTGCTGGTTATGGAACAAGTAATCTTGCTGGTAATGTAACATTCGCGACAACTAATAGTGAGTTGACTGGAGTTGGTACATCATTCAACACATTGTTGGAAGCTGGTCAGTATGTTCTTCTTTCGAACGGAAGTTCGTTTGATGTTAAGCAGATTTCATCTGTAACAAACGCAACGCATATTGATCTAAAGGGGTTCCCATCATTTGCCTCTTCGACGTCAGCAAACACTTACATTTACGAAGTGCCAACAGCAACAGTATATCAACAAAAAATTACAGATCAGGGTAACACCATTATATTGGATGAGTCTTCAGCTAATTCAACGTTGAAGTTTGGAGCGGGTGATATTCTCATTGGTGAAACATCTGGTGCAAACGTAACGGTTACGTCAATTGATGACTACACGTTCCACTACTTTGATAATCTGGCGTATGTGAACTTACCGGCTGGTACAAGAATCTCACAAACAATGACAGCAAATGCAGCTTCTGGTGCTACAGATAGTAAAACATATCCGCTGAATCAAAGAAACTATTTGAAGCAGGATCATATTATTAAGTCCCACTCTAACCAGCCTGATAGTAAATCGTTAAGGATTGTTTTGACATTGAATACCTCAGAGGGTCAGGTAACTCCTATTATTGATCACACAACATTTGATATGGTGGCGTATCGGAATATCATAAACAACGACAGCACCAATGAGTATAATCCCGAAGCTGGTAACGCTACAGCTAAGTTTGTTTCTAAAGTGTTTAACTTAGAATCAAATTTTGCAGCAGAAGATCTAAAGTTCTTGCTCACTGCAGCTAAACCTGGTGCGGCAAACGTTGAAGTTTATGCTAAGTTCTCAGCTGAGATTGATCCTGAGCCTCTTGAAACAGCTAACTGGACAAAGTTAGATCTATTGCTTGATCAAACAACCGATGAACTGAATAAGTCGGACATAGCAGATTACGAATTTAATCTACCCAATACACCACAGGCTGCTACTTTCATAGATGGTACCTTTGATGCGGTTGTTGGATCCCGAACACTAACAGCAAGTGGCGTCAGTCCTTCTGGTGCTGGAATAGCTGCTGGTGATCTAGTTAAGATTTGTACTGATGAGTTTTCTGCAAACTCATTCTTCCAACTTGAAAGAGTTGCAAGTGCCAACAGTACCGTTATAGTACTTGAAAAAGAAATGGAATTTGATCAAAGAGGGGCTAAGGTCCAAGAAGTTGGAACAGCTGGTCTTCGAACAGCATTTAAGGATCCAACCAAAAATGGTGTATTGACATATTTTAACTCAGGAGGAGTACGTGTTACAGGGTACAACCAAGTGCAGTTCAAGATAGTCATGCTATCATCTAAGGCGTTCACTCCACCAGAGTTGTATGATTATCGTGCAATCTGTTTGACAATCTAATGCGCATTAAATCTGACAATCCCGAATTCGACAGAGATATGTCGAGTATGGGACTTATAAATAACAATGTCAATGAGTACCACGCATATGTGCAACGACGTGAGTCTGTAATGCAATCCAAATCAAAGGCTCAAGATGTTATAAAAGATGTTGAGGTTTTGAAAAACGATATGCAGGAAATCAAAAGTCTGTTGCATGAGTTAATAAGGAAGTAAGATGGCAAAGTCAGCATACAATGGAGCAAACGTCACTATAGCAACTGACACGTTTGGTGAGTGGATCGAGAGAACAAATCAACTCGTTTATGATTCAGCTACTATTGTTATGACAGCTGCTGATGTTGCTCAGCCAAACACTACAAACTATGGCCAGGTTTCTGGCAACTCTTATATTAATGGTGTGTTTACTGCTAACACAGCAACGGTAACACAAACACTTCGGGGTGGTACAACATCAACAGCAGCATCGTTGAATGTTGGATCTAATGTTATGCCAACCTCTAACCTTACACTAGAGTTTGGTTCAATAACAAAAGCGTGGGGAAACGCTTACTTCAACAATGTTCGAGCATTTGGAGATGTTGAAGCTAGTTACTCATCTGACATAAATCTTAAAACGGATCTGAAGAGGATGGAGAATGCTCTTGAGGTTTGTAAAAAGATAAATGGCTACATGTTCACGTGGAACACTGATGACGCTAAGAATGGAGAAACTGATTTGGGTGTAATTGCTCAAGAAGTTATTGAAGAGCTACCATTCTTGGTAAAAGAAAATGGTAACGGACATCTTTCAGTTAAGTACCAGTCATTGATTCCTCTGTTATTAGAAGCCATAAAAGAATTGTCACAGAGAGTGGAGAAGCTAGAGGTAACCAACAATGCCTCTTAAAGTTGCCGGTGTAACAATTGTTAATAGTACAGCTAATGTACAGACATCAACCCTTCCAAATATTGGAATATCTGATGGGACCACTTTCGGAAATACCACCCACTCCGTAAGTACTAATGTCTCCAATCGAGGAATTCTTAATACAATAACAACAGCAGAAATACAAGCTACATCACTACATTTTGAGACGGGTTCGAATGCCGCGATGTCAAATCAAACTATATTTGTAAGTACGTCGACTCCTACTGGTGGTGCAAACGGAGATATCTGGTACCAAACCTTTAGTTGAGGATCTCTGAATGTCATCTGTCACTAGGTCATACGCAAATACGGCTACGGGAACATTTAGAGACTTTCAGATTTCCTATAGAACTGAAAGAACTCATGATCCTGTAATTGCCTACAATACCGAATACGTTGGATTCTTTAACGGATTCCAAGGTGCGTATGCTGGCGGTAAGGAAGCACCTCTTGCTTGGATGGGTACGTTTGTTAGTACCTATCAAGCGTTCACACTATACACTAGAGCATGGGCTTCAGAGACTTCTGTATATGCAGGAAACTTTGTTGGTACGAGACAATTTCATTCTTCCCACACAGGTTATAAGAAAGAGTATGCTCATGAACATGAGTATAATAAAGTATGGACAAAGACTTGGGAGAAGGACTACAACACAAACTACTCTAAGGAGTGGGTCAAGGATTGGTCGAAAGATTGGGCTAAGACGTGGAATAGTTCAGCAGCAACATACAACGCTGTGTACGAAGGCGTCTATGTTGCTGAATACGTAAAGACATACACCAAATCATATGAGGCTGAATATAGCGCTACGTATGTTGGCAAAGCTGCAATGTGGTCTGGCATTTGGGCTGCGGCTAACCTATTCAAGGACTATCTCGGCGTTTATTCCGCTTCTACTCCGTATACAAGCGTAGTAACCTTTGCAGCTGATGTAACCTATGAGGGGCCAACCTACTCAAAGGCATACGTCGGATCTACACCAGTTGGTTATGCTCCTAACTTCAAAGGCTTTGTTCCTTTTGTCTCTTATTCAAAATCATATACAGCGTTAGTTAACTTTAACAAACTATATCTCAAAACCTATCTGGGTCCTCGAGACTATCGTAGTGATGTTATTGATGAGGGATTCTTCGAAGGTACCACATTCACGAAGTCATATAGCGGTGATTCACCAGGTATTAGTTACATTAAAGAATACACTGGTACAGCAAAAACATTCTCTGGACCATCTATTGGTAAGTATACTAAACAGTGGGCTGGTGTTGCTGAGTATGTAAAGGCGTATACCAAAACATTTGAAGGTGTGGTTGCATTCACACCTCAGTATGTTGGATCGAGAGATTATACCAAAACATATACTGGCATGAGGTCATACCGAGGTGTAGGTGATGTTTACTATACTGGTGAAGCCAACTTCAATAAAACCTATTCTGGCTTTACATCATATACAGGGACAGCTAACTTTGTAGGTGATTTTCTTAAAGAGTATACAGGAGCGCATAACTGGGATAAAGTATATATTGGTCCATCTCATTATGTAGCTGAAGTTACGTACGAAAAACATTATGAGAAGAGCTGGCAAGGTCCTAAGGATTTCAATGCAACGTTTGATGCCGTCTTGTATTACAAGCCAGCAACTCAGACATTTGTAAAAGATTATGTTGCTCACTATACAGGAACAAGAAACTACACATCGTTCCAATCGTTTGAAGGAATGGTTTTTCCGACTGGACGTCTTGGGGCGTTTAGAGGGATTGCTGAAAACTCGTTTAGAATGTCAGCGTATGTTGATGGTTCTGGTAACATTTTTGTTACGTTTGACAAATACTATGTTGGTGAGGGCCCAGCTTATTCAGGTCCTCTAGTTTATAACAAAACGTATACTACTGCATATGTTGGTACCGGTCCTACTGGATTGGGTACATTTAATAAAGATTGGTCCAAATCATATGTACGCCATGAGGTGTTCACAAAGACCTATGGTCAAAACTTTTCAACCACTTACACCAAAGTATGGGAGAAAAGCTGGATCAAAGATTACGAGAAAACATATAATGCAGTCTATACAAAGATATGGACTAAAAATTACAACAAATCCTGGACTGGGTCTGGGGATGACGGTGGCAACCCATCATACATTGCTGCATATAATAAAGAATATACTGCTGTATACAGCAAAGATTGGGTCAAGAGTTATCAGAAGAACTACAATAAAACTTACGATGCTGTATATACTAAAGTTTGGGAAAAAGATTGGAGCAAGGCGTATCTAGGTCTAGCTGTTGGCTTCTCAACATACCTTGGTGGGTTTACTGGTACAATCACCAGTGTCGGTTACTTCGAAGGTGTAAACTACTTCACTAAAGATTACTCAAAGAGTTATGCAAAGACTTATGAAAAGGTCTGGAGTAAGGCATACACCAAAGATTATAACAAAGACTATGGTGCTGCTTATGATAAGGACTACGTAGGTACCTACGAAAAGAATTGGGTCAAGGCATACTCCAAGAATTATAGTAAAGATTACGACAAAACCTGGACTGCCATATACGTTAAGGCTTGGGCTAAGGATTGGAACAAAGATTACGTTGCAGTCTATGATAAAAACTGGGTTAAGACATATACCAAAATATGGCAAAAGGATTATGTCGCTGCTTATAACAAGGACTATGTTGCAGTCTATGAAAAGGCTTGGGTCAAGGCATATGCCAACTCGTATAGTAAAGATTACGACAAAGATTGGGTTAAGACATATACTAAACTTTGGTCGAGAGATTGGACCAAAGACTACGTCAAAGCGTACGATAAAAACTGGGTTAAGACATACACCAAAATATGGCAAAAGGATTATGTTGCAGCCTATGAAAAAGATTATGGTGCGGCTTATGAAAAAGCCTGGGCTAAGGCATACACAGACGAATACAGCAAAGATTATGAGGGAGCCTGGACTGCTGTTTATACTAAGGCTTGGGCTAAGGATTGGAACAAGGACTACGTAGCTACCTACGAAAAAGCCTGGGTTAAGACTTATACTACTGATTACAATAAAGATTATGTTGCAGCCTATGATAAGAACTGGGTCAAAACATATACCCAAGGCTGGGTCAAAGGCTATCTTGTAAACTATGAAAAGGACTATGTTGGTACATACGAAAAAGCCTGGGTTAAAGCATACGCTGATGAATACAGCAAAGATTATGTTGGCAACTATCTAAAGACATATGATAAGATCTGGGTCGGGACGTACGAGAAGAATTGGGTTAAGACATATACTACCGATTACAATAAAGTCTACGTAGGTACCTACGAAAAGAATTGGGTTAAGACATACTCCAAAGATTATAGTAAAGATTACTCAAAAGATTGGACTAAAGTATATACTAAAATTTGGGGTAGATTCTGGAATAAAGATTATGTTGCAGTCTATACTAAAAACTGGGTTAAGACTTATGAAAAGAATTGGGTCAAGACATATACAGACGAATACAGTAAAAATTATGATAAAGTCTGGGTCGGTGTTCCATACCAAAGAGCGTATGGAGCAACTTATACAAAGTCCTGGGATAAAGTATACACCAAAGTTTGGGCAAAGAATTATTCTAAAGATTGGGTGACAAACTATACCAAAGATTATGTCAAGGCATATGACAAACTTTGGGCTAAAGCATACGTCAAAGATTATAGTACAGATTACACAAAACTTTGGGCTAAAACTTATACTAAACTTTGGGCTAAAGACTGGAATAAAGATTATGTTGCAGTCTATACTAAAAACTGGGTTAAGACATATACCAAAGGTTGGGTCAAAGGATATCTTGTAAACTACAATAAAGACTATGGCGCAGTTTATGAGAAAGCCTGGGTCAAGGCATATTCAAAAGATTATAGTAAAGATTACGATAGAGATTGGGTTAAGACATATACTAAACTTTGGCACAAAGAGTGGAACAAAGATTACGTTGCGGCTTATGATAAAAACTGGGTTAAGACATACTCCAAAGATTGGAACAAAGACTACGTTGCGGCTTATGACAAAAACTGGGTTAAGACTTATGAGAAGAATTATGTAAAAACGTATTCAGCTAATTATGACAAAGTTTACAACAAAGTCTGGACCGGTGCTTCCTATCAGAGAGCGTATGGAGCTAGCTATGAGAAAGCCTGGGTTAAGGCATACACAGACGAATACAGCAAAGATTATAGTAAAGACTGGAATAAAACATATACCAGACTTTGGGCTAAAGATTGGAACAAAGACTATGTTGCGGTCTATACTAAAAACTGGGTAAAGGCATACGAAAAGAATTGGACCAAAGACTATGTTAAAGCATACGATAAGGACTACGTAGCTACCTATGAAAAGAATTGGGTCAAGGCATACACTGATGAATACAGCAAAGATTACGACAGAGATTGGGTTAAGACATATACTAAACTTTGGGCTAAGGATTGGAACAAAGACTACGTTGCAGCCTATGCTAAGACCTGGGAAGGTAATGTTCTTGCTACATACACCAAGATTTGGACAAAGGCATGGTCTGGACCAATCTATTATGGAGGTTTTGCAGGACCAGCTAACCAAAGAGATTACAGCAAAGATTATTCCAAAGATTATGTTGCAGCAGTGCCTGGTGACTGGGCTGCTGTATATACTAAACTTTGGGCTAAAGATTGGAATAAAGACTATGTTGCCACATACGATAAGGACTACGTAGGTACTTACGAAAAGGCCTGGGTTAAGGCATATGCAAACGAATATAGTAAAGATTACTTAAAAACTTACACCAAAATATATACTAAACTTTGGGCTAAGGATTGGAATAAAGATTATGTTGCGGCCTATAGTAAAAACTGGGTTAAGACATATACTAAACTTTGGAACAAAGACTACGGTGCAGTCTATAATAAAAACTGGGTCAAAACTTACGAAAAGAATTGGACTAAGGGCTATGTTAAAACATATGATAAGGACTACGTAACTACCTATGAAAAAGCCTGGGTTAAAGCATATTCCAAAAATTATAGTAAAAATTATGACAGAGCCTGGGTTAAGACTTATACTAAACTTTGGGCTAGAGATTGGAACAAAGACTACGTTGCGGCTTATGACAAAAACTGGGTAAAGGCATACGAAAAGAATTGGACCAAAAACTATGTTAAAACATACGATAAGGACTACGTAGCTACCTACGAAAAGAATTGGGTCAAGGCATACTCCAAGAATTATAGTAAAGATTATGACAGAAACTGGGTTAAGACTTATACCAAAATTTGGAACAGAAATTGGAATAAAGATTATGTGAAGGTATATGACAGAAACTGGGTTAAGACTTATACCAAAAATTGGGTCAAGACATATTCCAAAAATTACGATAAAATTTATGTTGGCAACTATACAAAAGTATATAATAAGGTCTGGCAAGGTGATATTCTTGCTACATACACAAAGATTTGGACAAAGGCATGGTCTGGACCAATCTATTATGGAGGTTTTGCAGGACCAGCCAACCAAAGAGACTACAACAAAGATTATTCCAAAAATTATATTGGAAAAGTTCCTGGTGACTGGACCGCTGTATATACTAAAAATTGGGTAAAGGATTATTCTAAGGATTGGGTCAAGGCATATACCAAAGATTGGGTCAAGGCATATGACAAGAACTGGGTTAAGACATATGACAGATCTTGGCTAAAAGATTATGGTGCAGATTATACTAAGGTATGGTCTAAAGATTATGTCAAGGCATGGATTGCCACGACTCCTTCCGCCTGGACCAAGGCATGGTCTGGACCAATCTATTATGGAGGTTTTGCAGGACCAGCTAACCAAAGAGATTACTTAAAAGTCTACAGTTCAACCTTCACTAAGGATTACGTAGGAACATATACAAAAGCATGGGCGCAGAATTACGGAAAGACTTGGACCGGTGCATACGAAAAAGCATGGACCGCTTCTTACACTAAGATTTATGTTGGATTATTATACTTTGGTGGTTTTGCTAGTGCTGCTAACTTTACTAAAATATGGAATAAAGACTGGATCGCGGCATATACTAAAAACTGGGCCGCGGTGTACGCCGTGAATTGGACAAAGACTTATGATAAGGCGTGGGCAAAAGGCTGGGAGCAAACATGGACCGGCGTGTGGGAAGCTACGTACACTAAAGACTATACTAAAATTTATTCTAAGGTATGGACAAAGAACTACGATGCTGACTACAACAAAGACTACGTTGCAACATATGAAAAGGCCTACCAAAAGAATTATGAAAAGGCCTGGACCAAGATATATCAAAAAGATTACTTAAAAGTTTACTCAAAAGATTGGGCCGGCGCTTCATATCAGAGAGCGTATGGAGCAGCTTATACAAAGGTCTGGGAAGGCGCGTTTACTAAAATTTGGACCAAAGCTTGGAACAAAGACTATGTTAAAACATACGATAAGGCCTACGTAGCTGCCTATGAAAAGAATTGGGTCAAGGCATATTCAAAAGATTATAGTAAAGATTACTTAAAAACTTACACCAAAATATATACTAAACTTTGGGCTAGAGATTGGAACAAAGACTACGTTGCAGCCTATGATAAAAACTGGGTCAAAACTTATACCAAAAATTGGGTCAAAGGCTATCTTGTAAATTATGAAAAGGACTACGTAGGTACCTACGAAAAGAATTGGGTTAAGGCATATGCCAACGAATATAGTAAAGATTACTTAAAAACTTACACCAAAATATATACTAAACTTTGGGCTAGAGATTGGAACAAAGACTACGTTGCGGTCTATACTAAAAACTGGGTTAAGACATATACCAAAGGTTGGGTCAAAGGCTATCTTGTAAACTACAATAAAGATTATGGTGCTGCATATGCAAAGAATTGGGTCAAGGCATATTCGGCTGATTATAATAAGGACTACGTAGCTACCTATAATAAAAACTGGGTTAAAGCATACACAGACGAATATAATAAGACTTACGACAAAGCCTGGGTTAAAACCTATACTAAACTTTGGCATAGAAATTGGAATAAAGATTATGTCAAGGCGTATGATAAAAACTGGGTCAAAACTTATACCAAAAATTGGGTCAAGACATATTCAGCTAATTATAGTAAAAATTATGGCAAAATCTGGACCGGTGCTTCCTATCAGAGAGCGTATGGAGCTGCCTATGAAAAAGCCTGGGTCAAGTCATATTCCAAAAATTATAGTAAAGATTATGACAGAGACTGGGTTAAGACTTATACTAAACTTTGGGCTAAAGATTATAACAAAGACTACGGAGCCGCATACGATAAGGAC
>TARA_R110002074_G_scaffold76437_5_pt1 | contig 24438 bp, 21 predicted proteins | sample TARA_R110002074 | Tara Oceans TARA_R110002074 (sample SAMEA4397215) | marine metagenome | biome: Polar Biome; feature: [MIX] marine epipelagic wind mixed layer (ENVO:01000061); material: water (ENVO:00002006), including particulate matter (ENVO:01000060) such as... | depth 10-100 m | reverse complement strand
CTTTCCACTTTCCACTTTCCACTTTCCACTTTCCACTTTCCACTTCATTTGAACTTTTATTTGAGTGTTGTATGTTTTTAGTATTGAAAATATAAGGGGATTTTTTATGAAACGTACTAAGAACCTTGCTGATAAGAGCAAGCTATACTTGGTGATACTTCTGGCATTCCAGGTATTATGGCTACTAACTGTATTTGTTGGTGTTATTGCGTTAGGTGTTACTGTATTAACAGGATTATTTGCCGTCGCTAGCGTGCCTTTATTGCTCATACTAGTCAGTGCTTTATTAATATTTCCAGCTATTAGTCCTGATCGTAGCCGAACTTTCACCATCGTTTGGTGGTAGGCATATAAGTTATTAATTCAGGATGGGAATTTTCTGGTCTGATGCAACTTGCATCGGATAGAATGTATTGCTTCTTACCCTTTTAGTTAGTGTTTAATTTATGATGCAACTTGAATCATTTTTGTAAACTTTAATGTATGTGTTTCCGGTTTTTAGAAGGTCTAATCTAATTATATAGATGTTTCATGCTCTCTGTAAGTTATGGAATAGGAGAAAATGTAATTGCTTTAAATTACTATTCTTATTTTATTGTTAACCCTCAAGCTGACAAACCTATCTGCTATCGCAGGTAGGTTTCTGGTTTTATTTCCCCTCCCTTATTGCACCCACTTCTTGTTATTGAATACATAATATATTTTTTGCATTCGTCAGAGCGTCAATGATTGTCAATTAGTAAGTCGAGCTAGCAAGTTTATAGATCGAGGATTTTACTCACAGCGTTCTTATTACATGATCTTTGGTTCAGCTGTTAGCTATAGGATTCAATGATTAAAAGCTCTATTCCTCTAATTGTTAGAAGAAGGTAGTAAGGTTCACTAATTATAATTGAGAATAGATAGAATCCGAAGTTAGTTGGCCGTGATCTTGGGTTGGTTAGTTATTAAAGTGAAGAATGAGTCGTTGGCTTATTTTTATGATTTTAATAGAGCGAATAGATGTTCTATTTTGAAGGCATGATTAGGTTGAAGATGTGTGGTGATTTAGTCTATCTATCAGTTTATGGCCGTCCTTATTTTAATGTTTATAAATGTTCTACTCCCCATGTTACTGCGCGTGCGTAACAGCTAGTTACTTGTCATATAAAAGTGCGTTACGTTAGGGCATGTAACACATACCCACACAGCGAAGCTTTTAAGCAGATAATGTCATTGTTCAACGTCAAGTTCTTAAGTTATGTTATTTAATAAATAGCTGGCCCAGATTCTTAGCGATTACATATATGTTGCTTTAGCTTTCCTGCGCTCAAATGGTCGTGCAAGGTTAGTCTCATTAAACAGGTTTATTCATTAGGAAATGTATTTATTCGCGGTTTTCGTCACTAGATTAAGGTTCAGCGAGAGCTAAACCTTCTTGGTGCGTTTTCCGGCATCAATTATATATTTTTTTATAATTAAGCTTGGTTGTGTGCGTTTTGCGCCATTTGGATAAATTTATAAGTCTTCATTTGTTTTATTTGCGGTTTGCGTACTTACTTGGGCATACAGTTAATGAAGAGCGTATGGCGGAGATTACTTTATAACTTATGTTTAAATTTATACCAGTCTTAGTTGCGCTTTTATTATTTAATCTTTGTAAGTTGCGCTAATTATTGCATACTGATATAAATAGCGAAACCTGTATTATATTAATTCAATCTGTACGTTTGTTAGGGAGAAATGATGACTACCGTTAATGATGTAATAGATGAAAAACCGAATTTTGGTTTGTTACGAAAAAAGACGCAGATGGTTTTGCAGAGACTTTTGCAAGATGCTCAAGGCTTTAAAAACTTTTCTATAGAATCCCGGCCTATGGGACGACTTTTTACTCAGAAGGAAGTTGAGAAAATGGTTGGGAGGTCAAGAACGACTCTTAAAAAGCTAGAAGATAAGATAAAGGCAAAAATTGAAAATGGTGAGCTTCCTGAAAATTTTCTTCCTCCTATGGAAATTAATGCTAATACGAATCGTATAGCGGGTTATCAATTTGCATGGGTTCAGGCGCTCAGAAAAGAAGCTGGAACATTGCCTTGGCGCGACCCAAAGACAGATGACCCATTTATACTTTCTGTTATTCAGTTTAAAGGTGGAGCTGGCAAAACTGAAACGGTCAGTAATGCAGCACGTTACCTTGGAATAGTTGGTTATAGGGTTTTAGTTATAGATATGGATCATCAAGGTAGCTGCACAGGTAGTTTTGGTTACTTTCCAGATATTATGTTTAAAGAAAAAGACACCGTCATCCCATATATTAAAGGAGAAAAAGAAGATCTTCATTATGCTATTAGAAAGACGGCCTGGCCGAATATAGATTTAATACCAGGTTGCATGGTGCTAGAAGATTTTAACTGGGCGATGGCACAGTATGCAATGGAGGCTGAGACCAAAGAGGAAAAACGGGAGTTATATTATGAGCTGCGACGAGGCATAGACACCGTATCTGAAAACTACGATATTATTTTGATTGATAGCCCACCAAGCTCCTCAATAAATAGCTTTGAAATTATTGCTGCAACAGATGGCGCAATAATTCCGATACCTCCCCGTAAACACGATTTAGCGAGTACGGAACAGTTCTTGGGTATAGCTGAGCGCCTGACTCAGGTAACTGATGAAGAAAACGGCCAAAAGGTTGAAGGTATTTTATCAGATAAGGAATTTAAATTTATTCGTTTTCTTGTAACTCAATTTGTGAATGAAGGGAATAGATCAACTAATGATGCCGATTTCTACAAAATATGTCGTGGAATATTTGGGCCGCTTTGTTATGAAAAAGTATTTCGCATGATAAGTAATATTAAAGAAGCGTCTCGAAACTTTACAACTGTTTATGAGGTTGAGAAACCAAATAAGGCGGTGCTTCAGGAGCTTAATGCAGTATTCGAACAAATTGAAATGGATATTCTTCGTCACTGGCCTTCTAAACAAGACAAATTAAGAAAAGCAGGGCTTGGAGGTTAAAATGTTTAAAAGTAAGAAAAAAATTGATACTGACTCTGTATTAGAAGGACTTGATCTTGATGACATTTCTGCAGAAGATGTTCTCAGCCCAAATTTGGCAGCAGATTATCCAAACCCACAACCGCTAGACCTTCCAGCTGAAAGGGTTATGTCTGGAAGACGGCCGAAGGAGCCTGTTAAGAAGCGAACAATGATTCTTGAGTTAGATCCAGGTGTCTGTCGTCGCTGGCGCTATTATGATCGTTTTGAAGAATGGTTTAGCTACGATAATTGCCGTGATCTTATTGATGATATGCGATTAAGAGAGCAAGAAATTCCAGGTATTGTAAGAAAACTTAATAATGATCCTGAGGGTTATGAATACGAAGTTGTTTTTGGTGGAAGGCGACATTTTTCAGCAGATTACATTACTAAACAAGACGGACAGATAAAGCCATTTAAAGCTATATTACGAGATATATCAGATCAAGAAGCTGCAAGGTTGATGGATCTAGAAAATCGAAAACGTGCAGACATTTCAGATTTTGAACGGTGTGTTAGCTATAGACAGCAACTAGGAAAAACACCGGGTTATGAACCAATATTTAAAACCTTAAATGAGTTAAGAGCAGCAATAGAATCTGACAAAGGAGACGTCGAGTCCTCAGTAGGTAAACAGTTGACTAAAGCCGGTCTGAGTCAAATGGTTACAGCAGCTGAGTTAAACGAAATTGAAGAGCTAATTCGATTATTTAAAGGTAGAAGAATTCATATCCCATGGAGCTATGCTTATAATTTAATGATGCTTTGGAATAGTGAAAATAAAGGTGTTCGCCAAAGTATTTTAAATAAAGCAAATGCTTTAGTAGATGAATCAAATGACAAATCACCAGAAAAGATTATTAAGTTGCTTATTGCTGAGGCAAAAGAAGGTGTATATAAGAATCTATCTTTGTATAAAGAAGACATTAAGTTGAATGGAAAAATAGCTGTAAAAGCATCAGCTTCAGCTAGAGATCTTTCTCTGAAGATACCTCTCAAAATCTTGGAAAAGGCAGATGAAGATGACCTAGTTAAACTTATAAAACTGGCAATGAAAAACGCAAGAAAGTAATAAGACACTCTTTACTTTACTATACAAGATGCAAATAAACAGCTAAGCCTGACTTAGCTGTTATTTATTTACTTGTACAGGGCGATTAGATGTTACGGACTCTGTTGTTAGTCTACCTTTATACACTAGCTTTATTCTGCGAACCTCATCCATATTTGGTGTGGGAAGGCCTTTTTTATCTCTTCCAAATTTAGATCTCCCATAATGAACGGTTGCTGTTTCATCTGTGCCATGACCAACGATTGCAGCTATTTCTTCTTTACTGTATTTAGCTTTTTTAAGGTTAGCAATAAATTGGTGTCGACAAGAATACATAGTGACTCTTCGAGTTGCTACAGGGTATAACTTAAGTGTAATCCTGTATAAATGAGAACGAATGAATTTATAATACTCGTGCCAGCTTTTAACCTTTCCATCTGGTTTCATCCATCCATTATCCGTTCTGGGGTTCGTATATTGAAGGGCTATACGGATATATAACAAATCTGATTTATCCATGTTAATAAGATGAAGGGTTCTATATTCACCATGCGAACGGCCGTTAGTATTTTTAGCATTTAAAACTCTCAAAACTGGTAGTTCATCTTTACTATAAATAGTATTTTCTTCAGAGATCAAGGTTGCAGATTGCCATTCCTCAGGTCTTAATCCAGTGGCTAATGTTGCTTTAAATATGGCAAGGGTTGGTTTAGACCAGTAAGAATCATTTGATGTCTCGTTTAAGTACTGACAAATGTTTTGTTCTTCACGCTCAGTTACGGACTTTTTCTTTTTGGCTGAAGTTCTCCTCCTATTAACAGGAATATCTTTGTAATTCTTACAACCATCGTTGTTCACATTTTTTAAAAAGTCGATGAGCGTTGTTTCTTTTTTTAATTCAAGGTACCAGAGAACAGAAGCTTTATATTGCCTCCAAGTGGATCGACTTATTTCAGGTTTTAGGCTTATTATCCAATCAACAAATTCACAATGTCCAAAGTGAGACTTAGAGATCACCTTTGCATATCTATCCAGAAGCAGTTTAGTCCTATCAAGATATGCTGCTTTTGTATCATCATTTTTTGAAATAACCACTTCATCAGTAATAACGTTCATATTTCCAATCTATTTTATAAGCTAGTAGTAACCACTGAAATTATTATTAGATTTATTGATAGCAAATGTTGCTGTTAATCACCAATTAAATAAGTAGAAATAACTCGTTAACTTTCCAATGTGCTTCTGGGGTGCATGTCTAGTCTTGATAGCCATATTTTTCTTTAGAAATGTAGAGTTTTCCTTTGCCGCTTCTTGATGACTTTGCTTGAATGATGTTCACAGAATTAGTGCGGTTTTCTGCACCTAAATGCCCTTGAGAAGCATGAAGCTTTTTGATTTTATTTGCGGTTTTCGGAATCTAATTAACCATTGAAATTTCTTTTGCGTTTTTCGTCACATTAAAGAGGATAAATGATGCTGACTTGTCAAAAAGTACTATTGAGTGCAGGGGGTTTAATACTCGTATCTGCATGTACAACTAATCCATTAAATTTAAATTTACCTGACCCAGCATCAGTTCGACTTGCGCAGGTTGCTGAAAGCATACAAAAACATGATAACGATTTAGCCGATATTGAAATGGCAAGGTATATCGAAACAAATGGGATAGCTCCAAGAGCAATAGATGTATCTAGTTTACCTGCGCTTGAAAAGGTTGTTTCTCTTGGTGCTGCCTGGCATGGGCCAATTGATAAATTAATAAATAAACTATCGGTTTTAGGGGGGTTAAGTTCACCACGATATTTAGGCGTTAAGCCATCAGGAGATGTGATTGTGAATGTTAATACTGACTACAGAAGAATAATCGATATGTTACATGATGCGGGAACTCAAGCAGGTAGTAGAGCAAAAATCACTCTGAAGATGAAAGAGCGTTTAGTAGAAGTCGAATACATTCCCTATTAGGAGTAACACGAATGTCATCTCGTAAGTTTAATCAAATAATTGTTCGGCTCTTTGTCATTTTGTTATTACCTGCAAACTTAGTGGCGGCTGATGAAGGTAAATTTACTCCTGAAAAGCAAACTAAGGAAATACCTGAAAGGTTGCAGGAACTTTATGGGATCACAGAAGATGTTGATTATGACAAAGATGAGCAGGGCGTAAAACAAATACGACTACAGACTTTAAAGCAAGCAGCTTTTTCTTGGGGTGTGCAAGAAGGTTTATATTGGAGATATAACAAGGTCGTTGAATCACTAGATAAGCAGTCTTTAGAGTTACATACTGTTTTTAGTTTTAACAAGTTTATTGTTGACGGGAAAATGCTACTCCCTTCTATTATTAAAGCAGAACGAATATTCGAACAAACAACTGAAGATACCGCTAGAACAGTTAATGTTTCATTTACGTTAGATAAACCCGCTAGGTTAGTTCCTCAAACACCTACATGGCGAGACTATTTGCTTCGCACAATTGACGCCCCACAAAAACCTCATGATGTGATTTTTCCTAGGACTATAGAAGAGACATCCGTATGGATTGAAAATTTAGATAAAGGCTGGGAAGAAGGAGTTAAGCAGGCAGATGACATATTTGAGATAGATCTTCGTCGACTTCAGCGTGATATTGAAGGCATGTATAGATTTAGAAAGTTATTAGCTATGGGCGTTGTAACAATGCCTAAGATTTCATCATCAAAGTATTCTGTTGTGAAGCTTGATAATGGCCGTACGCTGAATCTAAATGATGTCGTTTATTCCATTACAACCCAGTCTGACTTTGAAACAACGGAAAAGTGGGAACCTTTTTTTCGTCTAAGTGGTAGCGGTAAATGATGGACACTATTTTCTGGGAGAATGAAGACCCTATTCGATTTACAAAGGAGCACTTTGATGAATATATTCAATGGTGCTTCGACAATGGTGCTTCTGACATTATTATCGAGTCAGGGGAAGTTTTAGGCGCAAAAATACATGGGCAAGTTGCTGATGTCGGGAAGCGTCTTCTTAGATACGAAGAAGTTTCAGAAATACTTCGCAATATTTACCAGTCAGCAGCACCTGCATTGTTGAAGTCAGGTGAAGAATTAAACTTTCAATATTCAGTTTTACGTTCAGATGACACTTTAATTAGATTTCGTGTTAATGCAACTGCTTGCCAAGGAGCTCTCGGAGCAGATGAGGGTGTAGAGTTGGTGCTTAGAACAATACCAGGCGATGTTCCTACATATAAAGATTTAGATATTGAAAAAGAAATTATGGATGCCTGTAGTTCAAAGTATGGAATTATTTTAATTACAGGCCCAACAGGCTCAGGAAAATCCACAACTATTGCAGCTATGTTAAGGATGATCGCTGAAACTCAGCGTGTCCATATCATCACATATGAATCACCAATTGAGTTTGATCTTAAGTCAATTCCCAATAGAAAGGCACGAGTAATTCAAAGTGAAGTCCCAGCAAACTTAAAGAACTATCGCATTGCAACAGCGAATTCATTAAGGCGAGCGCCAGATATTATTCTTTTTGGAGAAGGCAAAGATAAAGAAACAATTTCTGCGTGTATTCGTGAGTCTCAAACTGGTCATTTGGTGTTCTCTACAGTTCATACGAACAATGTTCCGATGACAATTTCAAGAATGGTTGATGAATTTGAACCATCTGAAAGAAGAGGAACGACTGCAAAATTAGTAGATGCAATGCGGATGATAGTTCATCAGCGCCTTTATCCAAAAATTGGAGGAGGAAGAGTCGCAATTCGTGAGTTTTTAGTCTTCACAGATGAGATGAGAAGGCATTTACAAATGTGCCTACTAAGTAAGGATGATTTGGGAAGTGATATTCAAGAGCTTCTTGAAAAGCATGGTAAGCCACTATTACGCGATGCACAAAATAAGTTTACAGAGGGTTTAATTGATCTTTCACAATACACATCGATTGTTAATGAAGTTGGAACGCTAAAGGATATGGAGATAGTGCCACGAGTAGCAAATAATTTGCTCTTAAAAGGAGTTATTGATCTAGAGCTATTTAACTCATGGATTAGCGAATATGAGAGGTATAGCCAGAGATGAAAGTTTACGAAAGTATTCAATGGAGAAACTCAGGCTTAGCAGCACGAATGGGTTTATTTGTTGTGTCTATTGATGCACGAGCTTTTTTGCCGATTTTAGGACTAATTCTTCATATATCTTGGACAACTTTTTACATATTTATTGGCGCTGTGACTTTTTTCGCGTTCTTAGAATACCTAGGCTACACGGCGCCAGTCGCCCTTCGTAAATCAAGATCACTTATTGCGGGTCGACATCGATTCGTACAACGTACTATTTCTCGACGCAGGAGATTAATTCATGGCTGATTCAGCAAAAAAAACAACAGAATTTACAGCTATTCTAGATGAAGCTGTTACTAATGTAGCGGTAGATAATGGATATGCAGATCAGAAGGTAGCTTATTGGGCATTAGATAATAATGGAGATAGAGTGATTGCTGAATTGCTGATTCCATCTCGAGCTCAAATGGGAGCTATAAATATTAGTATTGATGGAAAGTCATCAGGGGTTTATGAGATTGATGGTGACCCTTGGACTGTTGGTAAAGACGTTTCAGAGCCAGAGTCGATTAGAGGTGAGAAATATGCACATTCTGACTTAAATACTGTGCTAGTTAATCATTCCTTGATTGCAGCAGGATTTGGTGGAAAAGAAGTTCGTATTTATACCGGCTTACCTTTTGATCATTTTTATTCAGACAATGAAGTTAATGTCGAACTCATAAATCGAGTTAAAACATCATTAAAAAAAGAACTTATTCCTAAAGGAGAAACTCTGCCAGCAACAATTGTTAGGCACGATGTGTTTCCAGAGTCAACAGCGGCATTCATTGATTATGCTTTTGATGAAAAGACTCAAATGATGAAGCATGATTTTGAAATGGGGATTGCAGTAGTCGACATTGGAGGAAACACTACAGACATAACTTATATAACGCCAGAAGGTGAAGATGAAAATATTCGGTACATTGTAAATCGTCAGAAATCTGGTTCTCGTAAACTAGGTGTATTGAATGTACGTGATCGTTTAAGACGACTTATCCAAGAAGAATTTAAGGTTGATGGATTACGTGATGCACAGCTTGATAGGGCTATTAGGACAGGTTTTTGTAAGATATTTGGTAAGGAACAAAATGTCCAAACACAAATAGATTCAGCCAAGCGTGAAAGTGTTAAAAAACTCATGAATTATGTCGAAGAAATGGTTGGAGATGCTGGCGATCTTGATATGGTTTTATTTGTTGGTGGTGGAGCGGCTGTTCTCAGTGATGTCATAACCGAATATCCACATGCACGTGTTCCAGAGCGTCCACAGTTTGCAAATGCTCGTGGCATGTTGAAATTTATGACTTTTATTCATGAATGATGAGCTATATGTATGACTGCTGAACATAGACTTACTTTCGAGCTTTTCAGGGTTCCTGGCATAGAAACTAGAACCCTTAACGCTATTTTGGAAAAAATTAATATTTCCAAGCGTTCTCATGAGTATATTAGAAGAATAATGATACAGGGCTTAGCATTAACAAAAATCCTGAAGAGACTTAATAGAAATGTTCTCGAAGTTGATAGAGCGATTAGTGTCGATAATTCAAGCATTGAACCTCAAGAATTTAAGTTACGTCTCAATGTTGAAGCGATAAACGATCAATCAATTAAATCACCAGAAGAAGAAATTTGGAACATAGTTTCAAAAATATCAAAACGTGATGAAAGAAAGAAATATCTAAGGGGGTTGTGTATTCATGGTTTTTGGTTTGAAACTTTGCCAGAAAGAGAAATCAATGTAATCAATCAATTGTTTGCAATGGACCTTATTGTTGAAAGAGCTTCTGAAGAGAGGCCTATTCCTAAAGCAATAAGTTCTGCTAAATCTAAGCTTGGAGGCTTGATGCCATTATGAAAATTAATAAAGAAAGAAATATGATAAGTGTTTTGACTGGCGTGTTAGTCATGGGTTTATCTTTATCTGCAAGTGCAAATTTTTTTGTTGACTACCAAGGTCTAGAGCACAAAAAAATTACTTCAGAAGAATTAAGACGTCTAAATGGAGCTCCAGATGGCTATAGGATTCTTACTGATAAAACATATGGGCTTGTTCACCAAATTGGTAAGGGAACAGCATTCACGTCAAATAGTTTTGGGACAGACATGACTATCAAAGATGCTGTATCAATGATTATGCCTGAAAAATGGATTGCATATATTGATGAAAATGTTGAGAAGCCATCTTTAGTTGATTGGCAAGCAAATAATAATGACTGGACAGATGTGCTAGGTAAAATCGGCGCAAATTATGGTTATAGATTTGTTGTTGATTGGGATCAGAAACTACTTCAGGTCACGCTTGACCAAAACTATACAGCGCCAGATTATAATGATCCTATTGCACTAAAAGATCCTGATTCAGGTAGAACTCTTTTTGTATACTCAGCTAAGCCAATTAGTCAAGGTGGAGTAATCCTTGTAAATGGAAAGACAATCCCAGTTAAAGTTGAAAATTAAACACATGTTTCAATCTATTACTTTACTGATAATGCGTTACATGTTACGGTCTATTGTGAAAGTGTTGCAATGATTTTGTCATTTGAAGATGCTTGGTATCTTATACTCTTAAAAATCCTGATCTTATGTTTGGCAATCTTGATAATGAGTAGAACTTTTTTTCTCAGCCTTTGGAATTGTAATGAAAGAAGCAACATATGGTTATCAGCTTTAAGGCAAAGAAAATATCAATCACTTTTAAGTAACAGTATTGCAGTTATGTTTAATCTTTTGTTCCTTTGGATTATAGCCCAGGGCTTGATTTTACTTGTATTTGGTTGCTTAGGTGTCTCACCGAATGATCTTTTAGATTGGAAATTTCAAGAAATTTCTATAATTGGTGTACTTATATTGTCTAGGCAATACTATCAATATAATCGCCCATTAAACCAGATAAGTTAGGAGGCTTTATGGCTGATTTAAAAATGGCATTGACTCAAACTGATATGAGTAAGTGGGCGAGCAGAATTGCATCTGAGGACTGGGCCTGGGTAACTTGGAAATACTTTTTAGGGGATACTTTTCTATTTCTTTTATGGTTGTCTTTTCTGTGTACCTTTATAAGCATGTTAGTTCCTAGCATGCGAATAAAATTAGTTTCTTACACAAGGTTACCTGTAAATGGATCTGTAGTATTTTCGGCATTTGTAATTACATGGTTGATTGGATCATTTTCACATGCTGCTATTTTTAGCCCTGGACCATACTCTTATTGGTTACAGAGTTGGTTGGGAGTTCATGTTTTTGATGATGTGGCAAGCTGGACGCATAAATATTTAACACTCTTTGGTGTTATATTTTTATTCGGTTCTTTATAAGCGAATAAACACTTCTTTGCCCTAAAGCTGAAGAACTATTTATAGTAAAGCTTTCTGGGCTTCCTTCCTTACCGACAAAACAATAATACATCTTCATCTAGTTTATTAATTAGCGCTTTATGAACTCAAGTAATCGTTTATCTATCATTCATTATTTCAAAAATAATTAATTATTTAGAAATATTGTTAATTTATTGGATTTTCTTTAGTTATTTAAGCTATCCCGATCACATTTCACTTAAAATACTTGCTTCAGACCCTTCAAGGGAATCAGATGGTATTCCTTTTATTTTATGGTCAATTAGCTATGTTCAGTCTCATTTATTAATAGTTCTTACACAAAGCTCATATATTAATAGGCCTGATATCAATATATTATTTTTGTTTGGTCCTAGCCTGTGAAGAGCCCATAGTTAAATGGGCAATGTGAGCTATTGCTTAGCTCTTAGTTGATAGCATTTTACTGAGTTTCGACATTCCTTTTCCAGCAGCACTTCCTAAAGTAGATTTTTGCGGACCATTACTTGGCCCATTGTCACCCCCACCGCCAGGAGATTGTTGGCCGCCTAGTTGCTTTTGTCTATGAGAAGAGTCAACAGTCTTTGCAACACCCCCTACAAACATCGATCTACCTTGTTGTTCTTGAGATGCTTCGCCAAGGTTTTCAGCTCCACCACCGATATATCTTAATACCTTATCTGGAACCTCATGTATAAGCCCATATGCTCTGTGAGCAATTTGTATAATTACAGCTGAAAATATAGCCAGCATCGCAAATAAGGTAATTATCCCGGACACATGATTTGCATTCATTGAGCTCATTGCAGGTATAAAGAGAAGAGAAACTACTTTTCCCATTACGATCATTAAAACCATAGACGCAAAGAAACCGAAGATCATTAAAGTAGGTCTTAGAAATAAAGATAGCATTACCATATATCCAGCCATGGCTCTTTGGCCGACAAAACCATTACCCTCTGGCATTGCATGGCTCGCAGCCCAAATAGGAGCAGCAACTACAGCTTCAATTAATAGAACAAACCATCCAGCTACACCCATAATCCAGAGAATTAATGGAGTTGCTGGTAAATAGAATGCAAGCATGATGGCTATAGGTAGTAGTAGTATTCCTGCTAGAAATAATTGATTTCTTCCTTCTGTAATAATTGAATGAGCAGTTGAAAAGATTGCCATCGCTGCGCCACCAGTAAATCCTCCTGTAGCATCAGCCACATCTTTGCCCGTATTTGTCGCAATGTAAACAGGAAGAGAAGCTAAATAACCTATTTCAACAAGTGTAATTATTCCGTGTCCAATATTTGCCATGCCAGACACCGGGTCAGGATTGGTTAGAGCTAAATCCATTATTGTTTTCGTGCCTTTCAATACCATATTTAATGACCAATCCTCTTCAGCATAACTACTTCTCTCAAGTGCGTTTACCGTATTGCCGTACTGGTCCATTATTAACATACTAGAAAGATAATTATTTAATGAGGATTCAAACATTTTATAATCATCATGTTCCAATGCTTCTTCAGTTGGGCCCGATAATTCAGGCTTAACATTTACCATTGCTTGGGTTTCAGCATTTATCCTTTGAAAGTCCCAATACCAAGCTCCAACGGAGATCCAACCAGCATCTCTAGCGCCTACAGTTGTTCCGGCAGTTTCAGGGTTTCCGCCTGCCCATTTGTTTATTCTTATAGTTGCGATGGCAGACATAGCTTCATTTACAGCTTTTTCATATTCAGTTTTGAATAATTGAACAGAAGTGTTGAACAAAGTTACATCAGGTTTTGGTTGAAGGTTGTCGACAGCATGTGAAACTATTTCACGAGCAAGAGGGTCGAGGTCTTCATCTAAATTAGCTGTTGCTTCGATAATTTTCTGTTGGAAAGATATGACAGCAGGCTCTATTGATATACCTTGGTCTATTTCAGCAAATTCTAAAGTAATAGAGCCGCAGGGGTTAGCTCCGTAGCTTCTTGGAACGCCAGCTGCAAATCCTGTAAATAATGCGGCAGTGTATGCTCCAGCGGCACTAACTAGGTTGTAGTGACTATCGTATCTTTGTTGCACTCTATGACTTGCTGACAATGGTGTTGATGTCGTATTTGCACTAACAGCCATATTTGAGTTCTGATTATTATTGACAAGCTCTACGGGGTTTTCTTCAATATTCATATGCCTATCAGCTGTATTTATACCATGCATACAAACCCGAGATTCTAAAATGCTTTTACCTAGGTTTTCATATTTAATACTTATAGTGGGTGGATATAGCGAGCCTGTACTTGACATGTAGTCGAGTGCTTTTTCCCATGACGAGTTGGCAAGTCCAATGCCATGTCCAGCGATCCACATAACACCAAGTTGCATCGTCGAATAACCACCGGCAAATGGTAGAACCAACGCAAGAGCAAGGACCATTCTCATAGGGATCCACATAGTATTGTACATTTTACCTAAAGGGTTCCCTTCATGTGCGGAGTTTAGAACGCCTGTAAGGAATACATAACCAACTATTAGTCCTGTAAAAATTAACATACCAGTATTAAGTATTTCAGAAAGAGCACCAATTATTGAGTCAGGGCTAGCAGGCCCAGTTCCACCAATAATTATGTTTACCGCACTGCCAAAGATATAGCGGAGATATTCCAAACTTTTGTCAGAGGGCTTTACGTCTGTTAATGATGCAAGTGCAGCATCATTCATAAACATAAGCGTTACTATTACTAATATAACCTTATACGCTGTTCTGCTGCTCATTTAGATTTCCTAGGGTCATTGTTATTTGACAATCTCTACTTTTAGCAAGTTTTGCCTTGATCCATTCTTGCCCTGAAGGGCATTATCATTTTTGATGATTGTCAATAGAGTGCTCTTTGGTCAACGCTAAAGTGCATTTTTCTACAATTAGTTAACCTAATGAGCGTTTTACGATGTCAAACATAATTGATTTGCAGGATTCAGCAGTTTTAAGTCATTGGAGCAGGGTAGACTCGGGCGTTTCGATGATTGTTGAAAATATGCAGAATAGAGAAATATGGGCTTTAGATAATCTTGAAGACTTAAGAGAAGCAATAATTGAATGGGCGTCAAATTTAACTGATAACAAACTTGAAAGCATTATAACTAATAACCCAGAAGCATTAATTCGTATTTTTGCATTTATGGGAAGTAAAAGATCTTTATATCTTCTTCAACAAATGGAAATAAAGTTTCCTGGTGTTACTTCTGAGCTCTTACTTGAATCAATAGAGAGAATAGAAATAGGAGACTCAGGATTTGATACTCGATCGCAACGTATTCTAAGAGATCGCTTAGAGGCGCTATATAGAGTCGATTTATTAGACCGAATATTTTCGGAAGAAAGATCAGAAAAAATCAAACAAGCCATTAGGCTAACAACTGAGAAGAATGGAGGAATATATGGATAAAGAGTTATTAGATATCGTTCGACCGATGGTATTGATTATTAGTAGCTTTTCGTTCAGTGGTTATTGTTTAGCAACTCCTAGTATTGCTGACCAACAGAAAGCACAAGTCCAAACACTTTTAGCTGACATGAATCAAAGTGCTAAGGATGTTGCCGACACAGTTATTTCAAACCCGCAAAATGCAATAGATGCGGGTTGTTTAAGTGGAATACAAGGAGTTGATCTAAGTGTTTTTACGATTGATTTTACAAATATATGGGGAGCAATTTATACCACGGTCAAAGACAAGATTGTAAACCAAGCTTGTACCGCATCAACTGATTGGGTGAATAATCAAGCTTCTGCATTAGATACGACTCTTCAGGCACCGTTTGGCTTGGGGTCGATTAGTGTTTCACAAGGCTCGGCTTTGAATGATTGGCAAAGTGCACTAAGCGCTGATGTTACGATGGATAGCACAGAGCTAGCTACTAAAGTTACAACGGATACTTTAGGTCAAGTGCCTCCTCCAGGAATAGTCTCAGGCGCAGTTAGAAAGGCTACAGCAAGTCAATCTACTCCCGGACATGATAAAGAAATGTGGGAGTCCAAGATTGAAGATGCGTTGGATGTGAAACAGTTGTGGAAAGAAAACTAAGGAATTTTATATGCAGCTTTTTAAAACAATATCACTATCACTGTTAATTTTACCTCTAACTATAATAAATAGTGCAAATGCTGGCTGTGATCCATGTATTCAGTCTGCTGCACAATCAGCAAGCACTCAAATGTCATCAGCCATCAATGGGGTGACTTCATCAGTGCAAGCAAATGTTTCAGCCACGCAAGCTTTAAATACCTCTGTTCAAGCGGTTAACACCTCTCTACAGGCTACGGTAAACTTAAATACTCAGCAATTACTACAGGGTTTAGATGCCTCTACAAATAGAATTGAGCTATCAGTTCAACAAAATACTAAAACAGCAGAGCGAATGGCCGATCATACTGTAAAAACTCTCGTAAAGACCCTGAAGGAAGTAAGAGTTGCAGAAGAAGTAGATGAAAATAACAAAATATATAGTGATATTCTAGCCCAGCCACTCTCGGGTGAAATAGGCGCAAATCGTGCTCCTTTGTTGAAGCAGGGCATGGTGCAATCTAGACAAATGTGGAAACAGATGGCTGAGGATATGTATGACTGGACTAATAACACAGCAGATGTTGATCAAGCAGGTAAAGGAATTAAAAAGGCTGTTTTATTAAAAGAAGGTTCGGCTGCTTGGGATCCAGTGCCATTAATAACACAACGGCAAATTACTTCTACAGAATCAATTAACTTGCAAAAACTACTCACTATGTTGGTGAATCCAGTGCCTTTGCCATCTGTAACAGATGAGCAAATGGCTTCAAGTCCGAAAGCAGCAGATTATGAATTTGATAGGAGAATATTAAATGCCAAACTTGGCCTGGCACACTCTGTTTTGGCAAAAAGCATTGCAGATAAACAGCCTTTGATTCCAATATCTACAAACGACTGGCAAAAAGGGTATGTTATGGCGGAACCGGATGCTGATGGAAAGGTAAGTGTTCTTAGTATGCTTGAGTCAGAGACAGTAGGAAGGCTTGGTTCGGAAGGGTGGTATCAGGATATTAAAACCAAAACACCAGCAGGCATATTAAGAGAACAAGTTTACCAACAAGCAATAAACAACCAACTTCTCCTTAGATTAGTAGAACAAGACGAGCAAAAGTTATCAATGCTTGCGTTGATGGCTATTTCAGAAATTGAAAAATCTAAACCTACACCTCCATCAACTAGGAAATAGTTATGTTTATTAGGTATCTATGTCGGTGTCTTTTGTTTTTACTATTTATTCTACCTTTCAATGCAAGCGCTAATTTCGGGCTTGGCCCATGCTGTCCGCCATCGGTTTGCGGAATAATCCCTTGTGATAGTGGTTGTGCAGGAGCAGCAATAAGTCAAATGGGTACCTCTGTTTCACAGACGCTTAGCAACTTAGATAGCGCTTATCAGGACTTATCTAGTAAAGCTCAAGATACTATCGATTCAATGAATGACCTTACTAGAGATGTTAATCAGGAGCTGCTTCAACAGAATGAAAGATTACTATCATCATTAAGTGCTGCAACTAACAAAATTGAACTAGCTAATCTTGCATCTGCTAAGTCTTTAGAAAGGAATACTGATCATACGGTGAAATCATTAACAAGCTCTCTTAAAGAAATGGAAATATCGCGTATCGCATCAGAAAACAATAGTTTCTTTGGTGATTTATCACAGCCAGTTAGCGGCATAGTGGGTGTAAATAAGGCCAAATCAGTACAAAAGATTTCTGTTCAGACGCTACAAGTAGCAGAGTCCTCTACTAAAAACTTTATTAAATATATTAGTGATGAACAGCAAACCTTTTCTGGAGCAGGTAGGGGACAGCATCGCATGCAATCTCTGTCCAGTTTAAGTAAATTCGACAAACTTTATCCTATGTTAATCGAATCTACGATGGATGATGACGTATTCCAAAATATTCAAACAATTTTGGCTTTGACTGTTTCCAAGGAACCTTATGTTAAATCATCTCTACTTCTAGATGAGGGATATGAGTTGGCAAGGCACAGGCAAATTGCCATGCTTGGAATGGTATATCATTCACTTATTACTCCCATAGCATCACGTATGGGCACAGATGAGGCTAGTTGGTCTGATTTTTACCAAGACATAAAACCAAATACTCAGGGGAAAACCGGTTTAACAGGTTTACTCCAAGGTGAAGTACTTGGAAAGGTTTCTGACCCAGAGTGGTGGGGGGCAACTTTAAGACTCAATGAGTCAGGGCTGCTTCGTGAAAATGTTTTTCAGGCAGCTTTATCGTTACAGCTGAAAGACCGCTTAAGTTCAATTTCAGAGTCATCAAGTCAACTTCTGGCAATCATATTAGCTGAAAAAGTTGGTAATGAATCAGAACGTTTAAATAGAGTATTTGAGCAGTTATGAAAAAACGTCTCATCTTTTTAGTATTAATTTTATCCGCTAAATCTTCATTTGCATGGGTGCCATGTATGCCATTTTGTGATAGTGGCTGTGGTGGTGCTGCATTACAGATGATGGGGACGACTATATCATCTGCTTCACAAAGTCAGGCAAGTTCTAATCAAAATCTACTTCAATCAATTAATGATGTTACTCAAAGCAGCATTAATTTTGGCATTGACATGTCTGATGTATGGACATCTTCAACAATGGACATTTTGAGTGCATTAGATGCAAGGACTTCAAAAATAGAACTTGCCCAAACTGCTCAAATGAAACAACGTGAGTTTTCTACTGATGCTCTAAATAATACACTAACACAATCTTTACGTGAGAGGTTTATTGCTGAAAAAGTAAGTGATAACACGAAGGCGTTTTCTAAGATTTCTATGCCGGAGACTGGGGTGGTTGCAGTAAATTTAGCTCGACCACTAAAAGAAGCATATTTTAAATCTCATGAACTAGCTACTGAAGTTTCCTCTAACCAACAACAGTTTAGTGAAGAGCTTGGCATTGCTGATTCAGCATATGCTGTTAATGCGCGTTTAACAGCACCAAAAGAAATTTATAAAGGGCATTTAATGGTTTGTGAAATGACTCTTAGTAATGATGAATTAAATCAGATGCAGCAACTTATAACGTTTGTTACAAATTCAAAACCTTTACCTATGTTAAGTGATCAGCAACTCATATCGCCAAAGGGGCAAGAATATGAGCTTATGAGGAGAACTTATAATGCAAAAACAACAATTATTTCGACGATAATTAATGAAATCATCACTCATAAAGCACAATTTGTTACCCCAGATATAGTTAGATCTTATGTCAGTAGGTCATCAATAGAACCACAATTAAGTCTTAATGAAACTTTGGACTCTCTTATAAATGGTCGTTTATCTTCGGATGGGTGGTACCTTAATATCAAGAGTTTAAATGAGACAGGACTTCAACGTGAAATGACTTATTTGAAAGCTGAAGAAAACGCTATTCTCTTTTTGATAAGTTTAAGACGTGAATGGAGAAACCAACTTCTCGCTACGATTGCAGTTGAAGAAATTAGCCAACAATTAAAACAGCTAAAAGAAAATACTATGTAGATTTTGCATGTTTGCATCTTTTTTATAGCATCTTTTCATTATTTGAACTGAAGAGATTTAAATTCTGATGAACAGCGTTATCTTGAATGATTTAGATAAGAAGGCAATGATGAGGCTCACCTTATGAATGATGGTAATAATCAAAACAAACAAAAAAATGACGAAGATAATACCGTTCTTTTGAATGATCACGAAAATGAAAACCTAAGTCACTACATTGCTGATGATTATCATGAAAACATGTTTTTGGAGAGTGGTGGCTATTCATTAAGTAGCGATGAAGATACTCAGGACCTTCTAATAGCGTTACAACAAGGCGAAATGTCATTAGATGAAGGGTGTGATTTAGATGGTCATTCAGAGCGAATAGATATTCCTGAAACTGCTATAGAAAAATTAGCCGATGTCAGAGCCATGGTTGAAAAGTTGTCTGGGGATGTTATTGAAGATGACGACCCGTCTTTAGATGAAGACGAAGTTAATGAGGCTCATTTGTCGCAGGATGAATCAATCCCTGATATGGAAATTAAAGATGGTAATGATATCTCTAACGTTAACTCAGAAATAAATACAAAATTGTCTGATTCTATATCAGATGAAATTTCTGCGAATGATGACGCAACATCATTTTCTTTAAGAGATGAATTTTCTGATGAGAGAAATAACCATAGTGATGTTGAAGGTAAACTAGAAGAACTGGAAAAAATAAAATTAGAGCTTGAAGAGTTGGAAAGAAGAAAATTAGAGCTTGAAGAAGATAATAAGAATAATCAACAGCCTACTATGGCTAAAACAAATTTAGCCGGTGGCTTAGGTCATGCCTTTGGAAGCGTAATTAATGGAGTCTTTTCAGGGATTGGAATGGCATTAGGAGCCGGTTTAGCAGGTGTAAAACAAACAAAAGATGTGCTTAGTCTGGACTCGGGTGATGCAAGTGTATCCAATAAAATAGAAGCTGGGGCTCACTTTCATTTTAGCCCTGCTGCACAAGCTGTTAATGATTCATTCAGTGATGAATTATCAAATGATTGGAAGAAAAATAGGATTGATACTGAATTTTCAAGTTTACAAATGGATGTGGATTCTCACCTCCGAGCCATTGATAAGTTGAAGCAGACAGAATGGGCTCAGAAACTTAATACCATTGAAAAAAGTGGTGACCCAGAAATGTTTGCTAAAGCTCCAGCCATTTTAAATGCTGCAAAAGCTATGACAGATTATATTGATGTAGATCGTGACCTTTCTTATTTTGAAGAACACATTAACCAACGTGCAGAGCGCTTATCATCAATGCTGAACGACTCACAGCTTGATACAGGTCGGTTTGAAAATATAATGAATAAATGGCAAGAAGAGGCGAAAAAGAGACTAGATGATTTACCTGACGCCAAGGAAAAACAGGGTATTATTGATAGGATCCAAAATGTTGCTCAAAATGTAATGGCTGGAATACGATCTATGTTTTCTAGAAATTCCACAATGAGCTAAGTTGTCTTTTACCTGAATCCGTGATTTTATCTGAAAAACTCAGCACGCAATCTGACCTATTGGAATTAAGGTTTCGACTAGAGCCTACAATTATCTCACTCAAACTTAATCAGCAAAGTGCCAATTCGAGACACCAACCTTGTAGAACCTGAGTGACCTGAATCGGGCGTGAAAAAGCCATTACCGAATGCGTTATAGCAGATTATTTGAATATCACTGATATAAGTTCTAGACGGCTGGTTTATTATCCGCAGTGGAGTGTTCAGTTAGTTCGTGACTGTCCAGTCTGCTTTAAGTATTTCCATGGCCGCTTCGACCTTACTTTTACCGTGTCGTTTGACTAAGTTTTCTTCGAGAATGTTAATCATATTATCAACGTAGTCTATACAGGCTTGTCCTTCATTACTCAGCTCGACAATAGCACTATTTAATTGTTCAGGGTTTTGTTTCTGGACAACTAATCCCTTTGCCTCCAATTCTTTCAAACTCTTGTATACCGCTTGTCTTGATACACCGACCATTTCAGCCAATCTAATTGCCTTGCTTTCACCCTGATAGATTCCGCCGAGAATAACAACATGCGGACGCGACAAGTCTGGCCAGGGGCTATCTTTGAGGTAGCTTGATATGAAGCCGGTAAGCCAGTGATATTTCTGATAAATCAAAAGAGGCAAGTGTTGTTCGGGCATGCAAGGTGACCAATAGTTTACAAATTAGATACAGTGTAGGGCTTGTAAACGAAGTTGACAATATTTTATTATGTAAACCTTGTTTACAACATTCGGAATGTATCATGACTTATTTATCAATTATCTTTGCAGGAGTAGTTAAGCAGGCCTACAAGTTGGGTTTTTTGCTTCTGGTAACACTATATTTGTCTGCATGCTCCCAACCTGAACCCCAAGAGAAGGAAATTATCAGACCTGTTTCCTTATATAAGGTAAAAGAGGATCGTCATGAAACACGTGAGTTTTCAGGAAGAGCAAAAGCGGTTCAGGAAATAGATTTGGCGTTCAGAGTGCCTGGATCACTTCTGGATTTTCCCGTTTCTGTCGGCGACTCACTCAGCGCGGGGCAAGTAATCGCCGCAATCGATCCAGAAACATATGAAAATGCACTTGCTTTAGCTAACGCAAGAGTAGCTCAAGTAGAATCTGAGTTAACCTACCAAAAACGTGAGTATCAGCGAGCCCAAGATATTCGTAGTCGAAATAAACAACTCATCAGCAAAGAAGAACTGGATCGGCGCATACGCAATTTGAAGTCAACACAGGCTCAAGTGTTGGCGGCTAAAGCGGAGTTGGATATGGCAGAAGATAAACTCCGATACACCACTTTACGGGCCCCTTTTTCAGGAGAGGTGTCAAAAACCTATGTTGAAAACTATGAAGGTATAGCGGCTGCACAGGCTGTGGTAAGGATAGTTGATATTTCTCGTATAGAAATGACAGTTGACCTTCCAGAACATCTAATTTCTTCAGCCTATGATGTGGGAGGGATTGAAGTTCGCTTCGATGCCTTTCCAAATACCCCGCTTCCTGCTCAAATAAAAGAACGTTCAGCTGAAGCTGACCCGATAACCGGAACGTACCCTGTTACATTAGATATTCCACAACCCGCGCACTTACAGATTTTTCCAGGCATGTCAGGCCGGGCAAAAGGTTCAAGGCTGCTCAAAAATAATAATGGCGAATTCCTGGTACCTGTGAACGCAGTGGCTAGAGATGCACAATCCCAGGAGTTTATTTGGCGTTATGATGCGCAAACTGGCAGCGTGAATAAAGTCTCAGTGAAAACAAATTCATTGCGACATGATGGTGTATTTGTGACTGGCACCTTAGAGCAGGGTGATCTTATTGTTACTGCTGGTGTTTACCAGCTCGAAGCAGGTCAACGCGTCAAACCCATGTCCGTCAAATCTATGTCTGACAAAACATTGCTCCTAAACCCGATAGCACAGGAAGCGAACTTATGAACCTGACAGCCTGGGCGATCGAAAACAACAAGGTAAGCTATTTTGCTGTATTCCTGATATCTATCGCAGGTATTGCAGCTTTTTTCAAACTTGGGCAGCTTGAGGATCCAGAATTCTCTATCAAGTCGGCCGTTATTCAAACCGCTTACCCCGGGGCCAGCGCAGCAGAAGTTGAGGAAGAAGTTACCGACCTGATTGAGCAAGCTTTACAGGAAATGCCGCAGCTAAACCATCTCTATTCGGTGTCTCGCGCCGGTGAATCAATGATTCGAGTCGATATCAAAGAAGAGTACTGGTCAGATCGTTTGCCTCAAGTATGGGATGAGATGCGTAAGAAAGTACAAGATATCCAGTCAGGACTACCTCCAGGCGCTTCTAAACCAGTCATTGGTGATGATTTTGGTTTTGTATATGGATTTGTACTAGCACTGTCTGCAACTGATTTTGACTACCAATCACTGGAAAAGGCAGCGGAGTCATTAAAGAAAAATCTATCGCTAGTCGGTGGTGTATCCAGAGTTGAGCTTTGGGGGGTACAGCCCAAAGTGGTCTATTTGGATATCTCTGAGCAAGCGAGAAAAGATCGCGGTGTTAGTTACGCCGATTTTGTGCGTACCTTGGAACAACAGAATGCGGTAGTCGATGCGGGTTATGTTGACCATGGCCGGGAACGATTGCGCGTGCAAACCTTGGGTACCTTTAAACGACCGGAAGATATTGGCGAGCTGATTATTTCTGGGCAACCAGGACATGACTCACTGATCAAAATACGCGATATCGCCACTGTACGCATGGGTTACCAAGAACCAGCGATAGCGCAGATGCGTTTTAATGGACAACCCGCCATCGGTATCGCGATCGCTGCCCAATCGGGAAGTAACGTCGTCAACACCGGCCAAATGATTGAAGCGGAGCTAGCTCGACTGAACCAGGAGATCCCGATAGGCATGCAGGTTGACAAAGTTGCTTGGCAGTCAGAGCTAGTCGAATCGTCTATAGATGGTTTTATGCTGAACCTACTGGAAGCGGTAGCTATTGTTCTGCTGGTACTGACTATCCCTATGGGTTGGAGAATGGGCGTTATTATTGGCACCAGTTTAGTGTTAACCATCTTGGCAACCTTTTTAGTAATGGCTATGCTCAATATTGACCTGCAAAGAATGTCGTTAGGGGCCTTGGTGATTGCCTTGGGCATGATGGTAGACAATGCCATTGTTGTCGCTGATGGTATGTATGAACGTTTACGTCGAGGTATGAATAAACGTCAGGCCGCAATTGAAAGCGCTACCTTACCTGCCTGGCCCTTGCTCGGAGCAACCTTGGTAGCTGTAATGGCTTTTTACCCGATATTCGCTTCCTCAGCAAATGCGGGTGAGTACTGCCGCACCCTGTTTATTGTGGTTGGTTTGTCATTGTCGATCAGCTGGGTATTAGCCATCACTATTACACCTCTGCAGTGTATGGACCTGTTAAAGGCTGAAAACAACTCAAACGAAGCCAAGGAAAGCCTATTTCTGGGGCGCTTTCGGAGTTTATTGTTGGGCGTTTTGAAGGCTCGTTATGCATTTATGGGCAGTATGATCGTGTTGCTAGTTGTTTCATTATTAAGCTTCAAGCATGTCAAACAAATGTTTTTTCCCGATTCTTCTCGCTCACAATTCATGATAGATATTTGGCAACCTTCAGGAACCAATATTCAAGCTACTTCAAGCGATATGAAGTTAATTGAACGGTATTTACTCTCTGATGAGCGGGTTGATTCAGTGAGTGCGTTTGTCGGCATGGGGCCACCGCGTTTTTACCTGCCAGTCGATAGCGAGCCACCACAATCGAATTATGGTCAGCTCGTTGTAAACCTCAAGGATTGGCATGATGTTGATGGATTGAGTACGGAACTCGAACAATGGATGG